>OCPL01000038.1_pt1 | contig 17902 bp, 23 predicted proteins | sample 1494881 | NCBI WGS metagenome assembly OCPL01 (sample SAMEA3360687, study PRJEB22359) | human gut metagenome | biome: ENVO:urban biome; feature: ENVO:human-associated habitat; material: ENVO:feces | place: Bangladesh | collected 2011 | reverse complement strand
GGGGTATATATACAAAAATTAATTTTTTCCACCCCCCCTTCGGCGTCGGAAACTGTAACACAAATGTAACATAAAAACACTTGCATTCTTGTGTCTACCTTGGTATAATATAATCAGAAATAAGGAAAGGAAGTAACTAAGATGAACAAAGTTACACCACTATTCAACAACACTAACACTGACTCACTCAGAAAGAATTGGCGTGTCACCTACGAAGTACTCTTCAACGGTGATACAACACCAACACGACGAGTACTTGAGTTTCACTATTTTGAAACAGCAATGGAACTGGTCAATCGTACTGAAAAACATTGCAATATGTTATTTGCAAACATTGAAAAAATCTAACTAAGAAAGCGTGAGCATCATGAGAAAATGGCAAACAATCGCAGTTACAGCACTATCAACCTTAGCACTTAGCACAGCAGGGTTCACTGCTTACCAAATGAACCAACCATCGCATTACGAAGGAGCAACATTCACAAATGAAAAACACACTACTTCATATTCTAGTAACAACAACATGGCTTCTAGCAGTTCTAGCACTAGCAACTCATCAAGCTCAACTACTACTAGCTCTACTGATAGCACTACTCTTCCTACTCAACCTGCTAGCGTAGAACAACCAATCATTGTAACAGGCGAACCTACTAAACCTCTTCAAATGGGCGGAACAATAAAACCTGACGAGATTATAGGTCTTACCTTTTCTGTATACGATTGCGGTATAGCCGAGTCAACTATCGGTAGAATTGAAGTTGGTTGCGTTGTCTGTAATGAACTAATTCAAAAAACCAAAGTCATTCCAATCGAAGATTGCGAACCATTTGCTCAATGGATGAGAAGCATTGCAAGCGACAAAACTAACCTAACTAACTCAATGGATAGTAACTACAACTACTGGTTGCAAAACGTGAAAGGACAACAATAATGGAAGTAAAAGAGTTTAACGAACTGAATCCCAATTACTACAACATGCACGGCATGGAAGCGTTTGACGTTATGGAAGCTTTTGTAGGTAACTTAAACAGCATGCAGGCATTCTACTGGTGTAACGTGGTAAAATACATTCTACGCTTTCAGAACAAGAATGGACAACAAGATTTACAGAAAGCCCAAAAATACTTACAAAAATTAATTGACACCTATGAAGATTAATGCTATAATAAATGTAAAGGAGTTGATAACAATGTAGCCAAGCAAGAAAATAACGTACATTCACTAATTAACGACTTTGCTTTTTTTAGAAAGGAGACCTTTAATGGAAATCAACAACAAAGAAGAATTGCTCAAAGCAATTGAAGACTTGCAGTCACGTCTAGCCATTGTTGAAGATGGCTTGTCTAAAGACGAACCAGCAGGCGAAGACGAACCAGCAGAAGAAACTGAAGCTAAAGTAGACGAAGCTGAAGCAGAAGTTGAATCAGAAGACGAAATTGAAAAACTATTGGAAGGATAAGAAAGGAGAAACAATATGACACCTGAAGAAGGAACAGCAAAAACATTTAATAGCGGTGGTGACTTTGGTCTAGACAAACTAAGCAAAGCCAACGAACTTAACGAATCAATGAGCATTGCGCCAAGCGGACGTGATGAATATGAAAGCAAACTTTGGAATATCGGAGGTAACAACTAATGGCGAATAAAATCACTGAAGCAGTCCGTGCTTCGCTAATCACTCACAATACTGAAACAGGTCACGCTTGGACATTCGGTACTAACTGGGACAGCACAAATAAGGAATTTGAAACTTATGTAAACAAATATCTATTCCCTAAATTGAATGAAACACTCATCATTGAAGCAGTCCTTGGTAACCGTTTCAACTGGTTGGCTAAAGAAGTTGACTTCATTGGCCAATACTCTGAAGAATACGTTATCTTGGATAGTGTTCCAATTGAAATGGACTTGTCTAAGAACGCTGAACTCATGCTTAAGCGTAACTATCCTAAGATGGCTACTAAATTGTATGCACAAGGTATTCTAAAGAAACTAAAATTCACTCTTAACAACAATGACGCGCGTTTGAACTTCCAAACAATCGGTGACGCTATCACTTATGCCGTATCAGTTTACCGCAAGAAAATTACAGACATTAACGTAGCTGAAGAATCTGAAATGAAAGCAATGCTTGTTGACTATGGTCTACACCATGTTAAAGACCAACGCACAGTAACAAGCATGGAAGAACTCTTTGAAGAATTGTCTGAAGCTATCTTGAACCTGCAAAACAACTCAGCTAAACACAACGAAGCAAACACTGCTTCAGGTGGTGCTATCGGTCGTTTCACTACAGTATCAAAACTATCTGACCTAGTGATTATTACAACCGACAAAGTTAAACGTTACTTACTTAACACGTTCTTGGCAAATACATTCCACGCTGAAGGTATTGACTTGTCTAAAATCATCATTTCATTCGATGACCTAGGAGGTGCATTCCGAACAACTAAAGACGTTACAGTTACAGACGAAATTCTCAAACGTTTGCAAACATTCGGTGACTACCAAGTTCAAAAAGGTGACATCATCCCTAAAGGTTACGTGTTTACTTACGACGTTTCAGACGTTATTGCTGACGGTGTTGAAGAAATTAAACCAGAAGGCGACCTATTTGCAATGGTGCTTGACGCTCGTGCTATCCGTTACAAACGATTCACAAAAGGCATGCTGAAAGAACCATTCTACAACGGCGAATTCGATGAAATCACCTACTGGATTCACTACTACAGCTTCAAAGCAATTTCACCATTCTACAATAAAGTTGTTATTAAGGGTTAATCATGAGAGGGCTTGACCCTCTCTATTTTTGTATAAGAAAGGAGACATATGTTTCAACCAACAATAGACCAAACGCTCAGCGAAAAAATTAAAATGAGGATGATTACTCACCGTAACGCGATGTATCATTTCTTTCGCAATCGCTACCGTGAATTCTTACCTGTTGTCATCGGCTACGAGGGTTTAGAAGAAACAGCCATTGACCCTATTCAATTAGAAATTTGGTTACGCCAAGGGTACGGTGTTGCAATCGGTGAGACTAGTCGTGGTATTATGTTACTGGGTACGGTTGCTAGACAATCTCAGTTGTACACAATGGGAACTAACTATTCAGTTCGCCCTCTAACTAGTGGTGACGTTAACTACTTCATTTCCAAACGTATCCGAGTACCTAACAAAGAGATTAGTTACCATGACGGTTTTCAGTCTGGTAACATGGTTGTGCTCTACAACAAGCCATACAATCTAACGAATGACTTTGAAATTATTGACCTATATTCAGAAAGAATTGCTGAAATCACCTTGTCACGTCTCTCAATCTACATGCAGGCTAAGATTTCTACCGTTATCCGTGGTGAAGCGGATGATGAAGACGTTGAGCAAATTACCAACGACTTGTATAACGGTTCTCCGTTTATTGAAACAACAATGATGTTTGACCCAGAAGAGAGCGTGCTAGCCATCAACAACGGTCAAGAGGTTATCTCAGCCCTACCTGAGCTTAAACGTGAGTACCAAAACAACATTGCTGAATTGAATAATATTCTTGGCTTGTCAGCTCTAGGGGTTGATAAGGCTAGTGGTGTGTCTGACATTGAAGCACAATCCAACAAGGCTTACCAAAAAGCCAACGCTCAAGTCTATCTTAAGGCACGTAATGAAAAGCTCAAATTACTCAATGAAAAATTTGGCACTAATATCCATGCTGAATACCAAGACCAAATTGCTAGCGAACTATCTTCACTTGAAAAAATCCAAGTTCTTAACGGAGGAACAGACTAATGAAAACAACTACCAGACTATATGACGTTATCTATTTAACCTATAACAATCTATTTGGCGACTTCCTGAAAAATGGTCAGATTGCCTATTTTAGTCCTGAGCTACAGTTTACTCACAAGGTAGTACAATACGATAGTGAAATTAAAACCGTTTGCCGTAATACTATTTTTTATGGTCTTGACTTTCTCGGTGATGCACGTGACGACTTCGAAGCTGAGTTCTTAGCTCGTTTCTTATCACGAGTTATCAAGTTTCAAACTTATGAGGTGCTGAATTGGCGCCTAGCTTCGTTTACTCGTGGAGTTAAAACCATGATTATTGACTACTATACTAACGCTAGCAAATACTTACAAGGCGCTTCTACTTCTGCGAGTCATAGCGAAGACAATTCAACTTCATCATCTACCTCACGTACAAACAACATTGACGTGAACCTCCCTCAGAATAATACAGATATGAGCCTAGACAAAGAAACCTTTGACTATGCCGACACCACTAATCATTCAAAATCTAAATCTGATGATACATCTAGCGGGGCTTCTAACAGCACGAATACCTCAAGCAACTTTGACGCTGGCCGTTTGTCTAAATTAAAAGTCTTTCATGATGAACTTTTCCAAGATTTAGATAGACAACTCTTTTCTCAAATGTTATAATAGTATACGAAAGGAGAAAAAAATATGACTGATGAACAAAACAATCAACTAGAACCATGGGAAGCCTTTAAGGGTCAACACTATCCGTTTTCTCTTGAGGGTCACTATCAACCATGGTACGACGACCGTAGGGACTATAATACCAACGCCCCTACTTACTATGACTATTTGTCAAACATTAACAAAATTCCTAAAGCTGTTGTTGACCTCGTGAACGCCGTTGCACGGCGAAACGTTGAAGTTCAAGGGTCTAACTGCTTAGCTTTTACTAAGGAACACGATTGGATTAAAGAGGGTGACGGAAATTCATTCCATGACGTTATCACGTTGAAATCAGACGTTATTTTGTCGCAAGCAAAGCAAGACGCTGAATTCAATGCTAAATTCTATCAGTTAGAAAATGCTATTCAACGTACTGACCAAGGGTTGTTTACCCCTAACCTACGTCCTATCCTAGAACAAATGCAAAGTGACCTAAACGAACTTGGTAAACACCACACTGATTACGTTACTTACAACGACCAAAAGATTTTTCAACTAACCACTAAAATGGAGGAGCTTGAAAACAAGTACTCTGAAATGACTACCAAGTACACAATCTTGGTTGGGGCTGTTCAAAAATTCATTGACAACCTCAATTACAACGGCAACGCAACCACTAACAACATTGAAACCTTCGAATTGGTTGATGGTATTGCTTGCGGTAACATTAACCTTTGGGGTGGTACTGCTGGTGGTGGTTCTCTCATTCGTACCCATAACGGTGTCCACGAAAATGACGTAGCCATCGGACATATCTAGGAGGTAACTTATGGGTAAACTACAATTCTCTATGCGCCCACGGATTATTCAAGGGGACGACTTAGCAGGTATCTATTCTAGCGATGATACCTGCCGTATCGTTTACAAAAACTTCTACCCCCAGCACACCCCAGTAGCTGACTATCGTGTGGAATGTATTTTAGCGCTGAACAATTTCGTTCAAAACGAAGACCTTTCCATAGAGTTTGACTATGGCGGAATTAAAAAGGTTCGTGCCCAAACAACATGGGCAACCTCTAGACCAGTTGGCTACAATATCACTAAAACCCTTTACAAAGGAAGCGATGATTCGGTTTTGTGGACACACACGGACGATATAGCTAGTTCGTGGGACAGTGGTTGGCACGAACTAGAACAAAGTAACGTAGGTCATTTCAAGGTAGGGGCTGGACAGACCATTGACATTCCTGAAGTCAAGGCTTTCCGTTGGTTATCAAGAGCGTTAGTATCAGATGAGTGTGAAGTTTTCGTCGGTGGGCATGTAACCAACACCATTGACGGTTACAAGCCTAATGGTCTATACACTGGTACCTACTGGAATCAAATTCAAAACAATCCTACCACTCAATCAACCTTTGTCCACAATGGAGAGAATTGGGTTGACGTAGGCACAGAAGTAACTTTGTGGGCTAGTCAGCCTAACAAAGGACACACAAGACGTTATCAAGGTGGTTTCTGGTTACAGGAAGCACCATTTACAAGAAATTAGCGGTTCGCTGTTACCAAAGGCAAAGCCTTTGACAGCTATCGCATGGAAAGGTTCGTAGGCGCTAAAGCGCCAACGCAACTTTCGCAAGAGAAAGGAGAAATAAAACATGGCAAAAAAATTCGTACGTAGCATTACAGGCATCAAAAACATTCAAGACCAAGACTTATCAACAAATAATGTAGGCGACTTGCTAAGTGATGGGAAGGACATTTACGTTCACCGTAAGAACGGTACCAAAGAAGAATACTTTAACTTAACAGAAGAAAAGAAAAACCCTACAACTATCGCTACCCCAGAAGGTAAGGGTTTAACCTCTTGGAAAGAAGGGGATACAACAAGCGTATCCCTTTCTGAAGAGTTTTTAACAAACAATGCACAATATATCAGTTCATCTGATAACTCTATTGTCGCAACACCAACGCAATCGAAATACGGTAAGAATTATGACTTGAAACTTTCTAAAGAGCTTCAAGATACTATCAAGAACAATACTGGTAAGGGTGGTAAAACTATCAAAATCACTAATGAGTGGTCAAAAAACAACATGACTGCAAAGGAAACAGATGACGCCGTTACATTAGGTCTTACTGAGAATGTATTAACAGTAGATAACTTTTGTAGAGGTAGCGTATCAGGAAGCGGTGCAAGCGTAACGTTGGAAGCTGGAACTATTCAAGAACCTTCCGATGATGGATTACATGACTATACTCGTAATGTTTGGGACTTGAAGCTTCACGAAAACTATTGGTTAACACGCCGAAACTTGCAAACAGTTGAAGGTTCTGGTATTCTTTATAAAGACAAAAGGGACTTGCAATCACAATTCTCTACGCTTGACATTGATTCTACTAAACTTGTCCGGCATGACTGCTTACTTGGTGACGAAGCTAAAGGGATTAAGGTTTGGCATACGCCTAACCAATCTACTTCATCTATCTCACTTACCGACGACGTTTGGGCAAAACTTGCTAAGGTTGACCAGTTGACTAGCGGTGAACCTGTTACTCCTACAACTGTATCAAATACAGACGGTAACTTAACCGTTACAACCGCAAACAACAACGCCGAAGTTAACTTCAGTGATGGTGCGAAAGCTAAACTAGCTAAAATTGACACGTTGGATACCGAAGTGACCAACTTGAAAACAACATTAGCGAAACCAACAGTTTCTATTACATCTCCTAAAGGTACTATCACCGTTACACCAAGCGAAAATGCTTATCAACTTGATGTAGCTGATAATGCTTTAGCTTACCAAGGTGACAATGAAACCATTGAGATTAGCCAAGACCTAGATAACAATAACATTATTAGTCTGAAGTCTAACTTGAAAGAACAAATTGCTAAAGTTGATGGTATTCAACCGCAAATTGATGGTCTTGAAGAACGCACAGGCACCCTTGAAACTACCGTTAAAAAATTGAGCGCTGGTTCAACAGCAACTAAACCAGAAGAATACTATTCAGATAATGACTTCTTAGATAGTGACACGCAACGTAATGGGCTTACTGGTTCTATTCTTGGCATTCCTCACGGAGATGGCACTGGTGTTTATAAATACTTCGCTACTATCACACTAGAAGCAGACGTTAGTAAAAGTCAAACTTACACAATACCAGCAGATTATCAGTTCGCTAAATGGTTGGGATTTAAACCAGCCCTTAAAAGTGGTGTTACTAAGAGCGGGGCACTACTGCTAACTAAGGGAACAGATGGAAGCATTACAGTTAACATTGCGCCAAATGAAGCTACAGGTGCTAAAATCTGCGTAGGTACTTTCACCGTTGACTTAGAAGAACAACAAATGAAACATCCATAACATAACCCTAGCCAATCGGCTAGGGCTTTTTTATTATTTCATGTTCATATTAAGACTGAAATCAGTTGTCGTTTTCAGACGGTAGTAGTCATGGAAGAAGCGTACCCCACCCTCAAGAATTGTCTTGAGTTGGTCTAGTAGTTCTCGGTCAATGTCTGGGATAATGTAAGGACCTTTAATCTGCAACCAGTTGCATACCGTCCAAGTATCTAGAGGACGAACATGGTTATCCCCTTTCATGGCTTCGAATCCGAATTTACCGTAGTATGTTTTCAACATATTGAGTTCATCATCATCAATACGTGAGACTTTAAGCCAAATACCATAGTCATTGGTATTCTGTAGGATAGAGTTGTTGTAGCTCCCTTCAGTTACTGTAGGAGGGGCTATTTTCCATTGTTTGTATTGAGCTTTTTGGTCACGGTAGTACTCGTATTCATTGGCAAACAAGCCTGTTGCTTTAGCTGGTGCAGACATAAGCCCACCACTGAAGACGTTTGAGTAAACGGAAACTGCTGAGAATAGTCGGTCTTTGAGACTTGCATCATTATCTGTAAGCGTGTTGATACGCCCCGATAATTGACGAGAGTTTTCTAGCTGACGAGTGTAGGCGGTGTTGGCTTTATTGAGTTTGTAGTTATCAATAAGCATTGGCATGTTATCGTATTGAGAGATAACCATCTCATTGTCACGATAGTAACCCTGTTTCGTCTTCTTGCTAGTGTCACGTTGTCCGTATTGCTCAGAATAGATATGGGTTTCATTAAATGCCCCGATAACCGTGGTTACTTTAATATGGTTGTCATCACCTATTTTACTAGTTTCAAAGTTTAGCTGATTACCACGGTAGTCAGTGAGGTAAACGTTGATGACATTATCACGTACCAAGTAAGTTTGACGGTCGTTTAATCCTAAGTACTTGCGCAGGTCGTTCAGTTTAATGTTGAATGGTGTATCAATCTGCGTTGAATGCTTATCATGCCCCAGCACGTGCAAGCTTACTTTTCCACCAACTGTAATGGCAGGTAGGTCTTTAGGTACGAACAAGGAAGGTACTTTCGTTACGCTTTTAATGTTTTGTGCAATCCAAGGATAGTCAGATAGACAGTTCATCAAGTCCTTAATCAGATTACCATCACAAACGTACATGTTCATAGGCGTTGTAATACCATCAAAGCGTTCCCCAGTAGCTGTTTTCATCTTTGGGTTGTCTTCGTTACCAAAATCACTATCTAGCTTAACGGCTGATAGGATAACGTAAGAACAAGACCCAAAGTTAATCCCGCCCCCTAGCATGGTAGGGTCGGTAAACATCATTGAGCTTGTTGCTAGCGTGTCATCATTATTCCGTAACCAGTCCATACGTTGGTCAAGTTCCCACTTAGGCAGGTGTTGGCGAATAACTTCAACATTCTGTAGCGTTTCTAGGACGTTACCCTGCGTGTAGGTCATGACAACGTCTATCACAATGTCTAGTTGAGTGGTAGCATCGTTGAGATAGCTCATGGAAACAATGTAAGCGTAGTAAGTCTTACCATCGAACCCATTCACGAAACGACAATAGTTGAACCCCATAAGGTTTTCAAAGGTGTCAGGAACTTTAATCGTACCACGGTCACGTCTAAAGTTAAAGTTAGAATCAAAGCGGTAAGTATTCCCGTTATTTGCAAACTCAGTATCAAAAAACTCATCACGCTTTTGATTGCTTTCGAAGTGCACAGTATTCTGCATGTCTGTAAAATACGTATTTTTGTACAAAACAAATTGAGTTAGTTTCATAATTTGTCTCCTTTCTACTTCCTATTATACCATATTTATGTTATAATAGGTACAGAAAGGAGAAAGATTATGCCATCTTATAAAACATATACGAATGAACAATACGAGGCGTTTTTAAAGAACAAAACATCTAACAGTTTTGGCTTGTCAGATGAAAAGCTAGCTGAGTGGTTCATGGGGCAAGCAGGTGCTAGTGCTGTGATTAACTCATACGGTGTTACAAAATCTAACCTGTTAAGTACCTACATTCCAAAAATTAAGGAATACCAAGGCTCAGCAAGTTTCTTTCTATTTTACACAGTGACTGAAAACGGTGGGGCAGGAAACTGGATTAACCACTACATGCAAGACACTGGTACGGACGGGCTCAGCTGTCTCATTGATGACCTTGAATACTGCAAAGAAATCAATAACGGTTATAATGGTTATCCGGTAGCCATGACTGCGCCCGAACTTAAAGGACTTGTCCCTCCTCAAAACACTATTAACGCCTGTCAGGATATGTACAACAAAATCGGTAAGAACACCATTGGGGCTATTATCATGCCCTCAACAATGGCTGGAAATGCTTGGGTGTTTGCTGAAGAGTGGTGTTTACAACACCAAGGTCCTAGCGCTCCGGCGGTGTACTTTGGAAACCCTTATGATCAAATGATTGCAACGATAAAGAGCGCGGGGGTTGACCCGTTTAAAGGCGGTGGTGGAGACGGTACAGCTAACCCTTCCCCATCAACGCCGAGTCTAAAAACGGAGGTTAATATAGACAATTCTGAAAAGCGCAGACAGCTGGAGGCTAAAGTAAAAGAGCTTTTTGAGCAAATTCGCAAAAAGTTTAACACCAATGTCTACACAGCTTCAGACCAATACCTATTTAACAATGTTGTTAAGTTAACGCGTGGGATGAACCTTTGGAAAGTCAAACTTTCCGATAAGGTGCTAAACGAGTTGATGAAGACTCTTGATGAGGCTATAGAAGCCATCGTAAAAGATGAAAAGTTCACAGTACAGGGCACCCCGTCAACCGAAAAACCAAATGATACGTCTCATGAAACAGCAGGTAAACCCGCTAGCGATCGCGTTAAAAAAGCACTTAACAAAATTGCTAGCATGCAAGGGCGTAATATCGGGAGCGGTCAATGCTATGCCTTGTCGGGCTATTTAGCTGGTCTGGTGTCCAACTGGACTTGTGATTATTCCGTGGGTAGTGGTTTCCAAACGTTACAACTTGTGGGTGATGGTTACAACGCTTATAACATTTGGAACGCTTGGAACTGGTCGCAATCTGGTGCACGCACCAAAGGTTATCCGGGTGTTTCTATGCCTGCTGGTGACCTGCGTGTGGGCGCTATTTGGGGTTTTGCACCTAACTTTACAGGACCAACTGGGTCAGTTGAGGGTGGTGGTACTGCTTACCTTTGGACAGGTGATGCAGGGCATACTGGTGTTATTGAAAGCTTCACAGACACAACGGTAACAACCTTAGAACAAAATGCTTATTTTGCTGGAGGCACTATCCCCAATCGTATGATTGGACGAATAACCTACCCACGAGACCAGTTCTTGGCTGGTGTTACAGGTATTGTTTGGTGGGATTAGACTAAAGGCCTCTTTACAGGGGTCTTTTTATATGTTATAATGAGACTAGAAAGGAGAAAAAACTATGGATACACTAATGCACGTGTTTAGTAACGTTCAGTTGCTTGCGTCTCTGCTTTTAGTCGCAAACGTGCTAGACGTTGTGACTGGTATTATCAAGGCAGTGGACTGTAAAACTGTTTCATCAAAAGCGATGAAGCACGGCGCTTGGTCTAAGATTATGATATGGGCTATCGTCTTCGTATCTGGTATCGCTTCAACGTATCTAAACATGGACTTGGTGACATACGTGATTGGCTACTACCTCATCATGGAACTCATCTCTATTCTAGAGAATGCAAGTCAATTCGTACCGTTACCTGAAAAACTCAAAAGCATTTTAAATCAAAATAAGGAGGAAGAAAAATGAGTGAAATCAACTTTAATGTAGCAGACGCCCACCCTTACGATTGCCTATATCATGGTTCTAACTATGGTTACCGCGCTTGCCTTAATGGTAAAAAAATTGGCATCGCAAAAATTGACACTGTTTACAATCTTAAAGATAAGTTCGGCTTACCTGACTTGGAAGTTAAACCTGAAGATGTCAAAGAATTTGAAAAAGCTCTTTTCGGTGAATAAGAAAGACCGCCTAGTGATTAGGCGGTTTTTATTTGTCTTGCCATTTTTTTGTACTCTCTAACCAATTCCTTAATAGATGGTGAAACTTCATTAGGGTTCATCTCTATGAGGTCATTGATACCAACAGCACCATAAGGACTTTCAATGTAAAGCCCCTCTTCTTCCATGAGTTCATCACGAAATTGCACGGCTAGTTTCTTAATTTCTTTTTCCGTTTCATGGCTATAATGGTCAAGGTATGGTTGACCTTGTTTTAATTCCGCGTATGCTTCGTAAATGGCAATAGTGTTTTGCTCGTTTCTGATTGAACGTGTTGTCGGAATTTGAACACCGTCGCTAAAATAGAATGTAATAAACCGTTCTATATCATCATTTGAAGACTCTTTCCATCTCTTGACCTCATCTTTACTAACACCACCGCAACGGACTACTATTTCATTGTCGTATAGGCAATATTTTTTGTGATTGAAAGCGTAAAATTGTGTTATGTTATCGTGTTCTATATCCCATGCTCCTAGGTTCATCTTATGGTACATGGATTGAGGAAACTTAGCTTTAGCGCGTTTGTCAAGGTAAAGACTATCGGTGTCTGCATACCAGAAATACTCATCTATCTCCTCTTGCGTAAGGTAGGAAAGAGGAGTTAGGAGGTTACGAAAAGCGAAGGCTGTTACACCTGCTGAAAAGACAATATTTCTTTCCTTATTAGTGAATCCGTCCTTGGCATTGATATACTCCCCGTTCTCGGTACGATAGAAAGCGTCAAAGAAGAGACGGAGAGCTGGAACTCCATAGATACCGTTCAATAGCACCTTTGACCCCTGTACCATATCAGGTGAAAAATTGTACTCTTGTGGTTTAGGCAGGTCTGTCATATGAATATCAAGAGGGTTGATAGTATCTATTTCACAATCTAGCTTTAACTTTGCCTTACCTTGTGTTTTGATAAAGTAGTTACGCGCAATAACGTCACGAGCGCCGAAGTACTCGCATTTAAAGGTTGCAAGGCTTTCTACTGGTAACTTGCCGAACTTATGCTTGGTGATTTTAGCAAGCAACGATAGGAAGACAGTGTTATAATAGACTAGTCCGTCTTTACTGTTGTAGTACTTAACAATAGCATTGCGGAGCACTCTTGACTTGATATGACTCAAAATAAACTTGTTAGCGTTATTGATTGTCATGGTGAAGAAAGTCATGTAATCCCTATCTTCGTATGGGAGAGAAACCTTGACTGGATTCTCAATAATGTTAACAAGGTAGGTTGGTAGCTTTTCCTTGTACATAACGGTAGGATAAGATGAATTAAGGTCAATGGAGAACCCCTCACGATTGAGGAGTTTTCCCACGTATTTATCATTATAGAGGTTAAGACCTCCTTTGTAGTAACGTCTGAAGTAATCGAAGCCATTCAGACCGCAGATATTATAATGCCCTAGTGCAATATGGTCAAAGCGCCCACGTTTCTTCAAAAGCTGAAACTCCGCCAACTCATTATAGTTAGCGTATTCTTCTTTAATGTTTTGGGTGAAGGTCATTTTGGAAAAGTCAAAGCCATAGAATAATTCAACATAGTGTTTCACTCCTAGCGCTAGAATGATAACGTCATTACGAATATAGATTAACTGTTCCTCATTGAGACTTTCAAAGCAACGCTTAACGTAAGGAAGCACCTCATTATCTGAAATATCTTCCTCACGGTCAAAACAAGAGTAATCAAAATTGGTTTTTAGATATTGCTCTTCAATAAACCCCCTGTTTAGCATCATAATACCAAGCTGTTTAATAGATACATTCATCTTCTTGAAACTGTCAATGAGGGTAACCTTACGACCGTAAACGTAGCTAGTAACGCTTACGTTGTTACTTGACTTAATCCTACTTTCAAGAATAATACCTTGTTTGTCTTCACTTGACAAGTCGCTCAGTCTAAGAGCTTCATCATTGTACTCATTGTTACAAGCCTTATTGTGAAGGGTTCTAATCGGAAAATTGAAGTAGTGGTGTAACTCATACAGCATGAAATGATTATCGAACTTGTCGCCATTGTGAAAAATCATATCAAACGCTAACCCCTTACGGATTTTGGCTTGTTTAACTTTTGCGAAAAAGTCAATAAAGTTATTAAACACTGCTACGCTTGGAAATGCGTTACCCCCATCGAACCAAGCAATAGCAAGAGAATAGGTATGATTATGGTATTTCGTTGCGTGTTTTGCACCCTCAATCTTATTACATGTTAACGTTTCAATATCGCAATACAGTTCAATACTCTTGCCTTTGTACGTTTTTAAATAACTTAGTAACGTTTCTTGATTGTGCATGGTGTTCCTCTTTCTACTCTCTTAGGTATGGGTAAACGATTTCAAGCTCATACTTCTTAGCCATAGCTTTTAGGTAGTTGGCTTCCTGTACTTTTTCGTAAGTCTCTTCAGTTGTATGAGTCTTAGAACTAGGTATTAACTTGAAAAGGTTTAGCGATAATAAGCGGTTATCCCTTTGAATAAATGTTTTTGAAAAGCTATCTTTGTAGTAGAATAGCCCTTTAACGTGTTTTTTAATAAACGATTGTTTATAGTATTTTTCATCAAGATACTTACAATCTTCTTTTTCATCAATCAACTCCGTGCAATACTGTTCCGTGTTGTCACTTCGCTCAACTGATAATATCATTCTACCATCTTTTTCGATGAAATGCAACATGAGTTTATCGGGCAACTTGATTTTTACACTTTTTGAGTGTTGGAACACTTGCAAGTATTGTTCTTCATTGACCAACTTGTAGTTTGAAAACTCAAATTGACCAGTAACGTCGCTGTCGTACTCGTCAGGAAACGCTCTAGTGTTCTTACCGTCGTTACGTGAATCGTTACGACGTAGCTCAAGCAAGACATTTCTGTATTGCTTCATGGTATTTATTTCCTGCGTCTGTAACTGGTTATAGATTTTGAGAGATGGAAGAAGTGGGCTGTCAAAGTTGACTGGGTTCGCTAGGTAAATACATTTTGGTGTCTTAATGTAAGGTCTATCCTTAACACGGTCAATAGACTTGTAGATAGTACGGATTTTCTCGTATTCATTCTTACAGTAGTCGTCTGCTAGCGTTAGAAACTCATCATAAAGGATGATTGGGAAGTTTTTCAAGACTGCTGATGATTGTTTCAGGTCTGAAGCATTGTTAATGTCGGTGATGAGGAATATATCCTTGTCACCGATTGAACAGATGAGATAATCACTGGTAGACCTAACACGGAAGTCGTTTGGATAATCGAACCATCTGATTGTAGAAAAAATATCTTCAACTAACTCCCTCATCTTGTCCTGAAGTGTAAAGTGTCGTACAAGAAGCGTACAACCCATATCTAGATGGTAACATAGATAAGCAACAGCACTAATGTAGTTAAATGACTTACCATCACCACGGGTGGTGATAGACATATAATGGTCTATTCCATCATCGCATAGGTGGTCAAGTAGCTCTAACTGGTTGTACTCTTCAGGTAAGTACTTGCTCTTGTACTCCTTGAGATAATAAGCGTATTCCTCTTCCTCCGTTGCGAAGAAAGAGACAGCTTTTTGTTTGAGTGTTTTTGGTAAAGTTTTCTTTCTAGCCATATCTATTCCTCCTATTCGTCAAGCTTATCATATATTTTTAAAAATACGTATACAATTATACCAGCTGATAAAAACATTAACGTGACTGAAATAATAGACAAAATAATAAATGCAAAAAATTCTATCATAATAAAAAGGGAGGTTCTACCCTCCCATCACCTCCTTCCTTAGAATGGTAAATCAATATCTTCAGATTGTTTTGCATTGTTTTCTTTCTTTACGTGTTTACCAACTTCTAAAATTGTGAAGTTAACGTATCCTTTTTCTGCTGGGTTAATAACACCTTTAATATCACAAACTTCTTTATTAAGTAGTGGTTTAATACGGTCAACCAGTTTAGCAGGAACTAGACCGTTGAAGTATTGTGTTTGGTAGTTACCGTCTTTGTCTTTCGTTGAAGCAGTGAAACTTACTGTGATAGCACCGCTTTTAAGAACTTTGTTGTATTCTTTGTTGAAGTTAATGAATCCGATTGTGTTGAATTGTAGTGACATAATGTTTTTTCTCCTGTTTTCTATTTAAATAATGTTGGTACTCCACCGTGTTGCCAACCATACGATTGTCTTATCGTTTTCTTATGGTTTAATTATATAATGTTTTGGTTATTTTGTCAACTGATTTAATGTTACAAGTTTATTACATTTCATCAAACACGTCGTTGTAGTCGTAGCCTCCTAAGTATTTTGACTTGCGCAACTTATTGAAGTAACGGCGCGCGTCGTATAGGTTACGGAAGTAGTGCTCTTCACGAAGATTGGAATAGTGAATGAGTGCTCGGCTCTTGGTGTCTTGCGTTTCACAATAGCCATGAGGGTCTTTGCGGAAGAATGAATCTTCTAGAGGTTTATATAGGGTAACAATATGGTCAAAGTGGTTAACATTAACACAGTAAAAAGTTGTATGTTTCATGCTAATAATCCTCCATATCTATTGACACCGTTGTTTCACGGCTAGCGATTTCATCATAAACTTGTTTTGCTTTAAATTTAGATGATTGAATGGTGTATTTCATAACGTAGTCACCGTTTTCAATTTGTTCGTACCATGTAATTAGTTGCTTAACTGCTTTTGCCATTTTTAATTCTCCTTATTTGTCCATGTCTGAATAGTATACTACGATAAATGGGTTATCGTGTTTGTGTTTGTCTGTTACGTCATTTTGGATATCTGTTTTCATTTCCTTATGCGCTCTAGTGATTATCTTGACAATTCGGCTTGAACTTGCGTGGTTTAGGTGTTCAAAGTATTCAGATATTTTTTTAGATATAAGTGCTGATACTTTAGCGTAACCTTTACGATAATAGTTAGGGTCGTATCTAGCCCAGTTCCTAATGTCATCAATAATTTTTAGGAACTGTACGCTTGCAAGCCATTTTAATGTGTCAATATCAACAGCGTCAAGCTCAACCCTATCATATAGGTAGCTATTAAGCTGAAATAAGTTAAACTCTGCTGTGGTTAGTAGACCTTGCTGATATTTGTTATTAGGGTCAATATCAACACTATTTATTGCAATCATTCGATTGCTACGATTATTAGGCTTGTAGAGTGTTCCTTTACGTTGTTTAGTCTTTGCGTTTTTCTTACGTTGTCGTTTGTTTGCCATTCCTAGTTCTCCTCTGTATAGTACACGTAACCTTTACTTGGAATTGTTGTTATTTCTAAGTCTGTTTCTTTATTGATTAGTTTAATACCAACACTAACGCTTGATTGTGAACTTGCTTCTAAGTCTAGATAGTTCATTAGGTCTGTACTTGTTATTATTGTGTTAGGGTATTCTTTGAAAAAGTTAATAATTAGTGGTCTATCATGTAATAGCGCTTGTCTGAACGGTGAATAATGCGTATTAAATAATTTAAGGTCTTTTTTCTTTCTTGCCATGTTATTTGCCCTTTCCGTAAAAGTGGTCTAGGAAGAATGGTAGTGACCCAAGTGCTAGTAGTTCAATGATGTTAAGTAGAATGTCCATTATAGTTCCTCCGAGCGTGTTTCAAGTTTGCATGTTATTGACATAGCAATGCCATTGTAGTCAAAGTTGTATGTTACAAAGTTTGTTCTATTCTTAAGCATTTCGTTAAATAGCTTTGATACGTCTGAGTGATTAACGTTTACTGAATGTTCCATTATATTTCCCCTTCGTATGATATTTGATTGGTAGTGTCATAGATAATGTAGTTATCAACTCGGCGTATGAGATTGCCAATGTCAGCAATAGCACGTTCTAGCGCCTCGTCTTTACTGTTTGCGTTTAGTGTAATGTATGCCCATAGAATGTCATACTCGTATAGTCTAACATGGTATGCGTTCATGATTGTTCTCCTTTACTTAGTTAGCCAAGCGTATAGGCTTATAAATGCTACGACTGATAGTACTGCAAATAGTAACATAATTGTTCTCCTTTCTAGGCTTCATCATTATGGTAAATGGTATATGCATCTACTAATTTGTTACCTCTTTCCTTATCTTTATGTCTATATTATACCAAGGTGGGCACAAGAATGC
>OCPL01000036.1_pt1 | contig 18081 bp, 12 predicted proteins | sample 1494881 | NCBI WGS metagenome assembly OCPL01 (sample SAMEA3360687, study PRJEB22359) | human gut metagenome | biome: ENVO:urban biome; feature: ENVO:human-associated habitat; material: ENVO:feces | place: Bangladesh | collected 2011 | reverse complement strand
ATGGGGAAGTTTTGTTCCTCACTTACACCTATGGATTTTGCAGTCAGAAGAATGCATACTTCGCTGCAAACCATAGAGTAAGCCTCAGGACAGTTGAAAACTGGATTAAGGAACTGAAAGCCCTGAGCCTTATCAAAGTTGAACTAATCAGAAAACAGAACAAGGAAGTTGAACTCAGAAAGATTTTTGCACAGGCTAAGATTGATTTTTCAAAGCTGCCCGGCTTAAATCAAATATCTGTACAGGCTGAAACTTCCCTTCCATCTGGAATCACAAAACCTTCCCAAAAGCAAAAGAAACCGTACGGTGCCAGTCAGAATGTTTTTCTTTCTACTAACGAGTTGGAAGAACTTCAGAAGAAATACACAAAAGAACAGACTGATAAAGCCATTGAGCTTTACAGTGAGTGGAAAGCAGATAAGGGAGCAAATCCCAGGTCTGATTTTAATTCAATGCAGTGGGCTTTAAGGGAGATTGAAAAGCCTGCTCCAATTACAAAAAGCGTAAGGCGGCTCACGGCCGTTCAGGAATCTGGATGCGATGAAGTGTCTGAAGAGACTTTGGCGAACCTGCCCTTCTAGTGCCATTTGGCAATAACACAAAAACAGTGCCATCTAGCACTAGAACTTTTTACAACACGAGGTGTACTTACATGAGAGAACAAAACTTAATTGATGAATCAAATCGGTTTGATACAGATGAAAGATTTGCATTGGAAAAATGCGGATATTCCCCAGATGATAAACTTGAAGGACGACAAAAAGAGATTTTTGAGTACGAAAGAAAAAGTTTACGTGAAAAAATAGCCGCAAATCTGTACAACATTAAAAACTGGAACAAAAGTAATTCGAGCGGTGTTCCGCCGAGATTTGCAGAATGTTCCTTTTTCAACTTTGAATGCAGGACAGAAACTGAAAAAAGCATTTATCAGAAGGTGTGTAATTTTGTAAGTCAGGAAGGCAATGAAGGAGTTCTTTTAATGACCGGAGTCAAAGGGACTGGAAAAAAACATCTGGGAGCTGCAGCAGTTCGGGATACCCTTGGTCGTTATATCAGCATGGAAGATTTGATTTACAAAGTAGAATCCAGCTTGAACTTCAAATCTCCCCAGACAGAAGAAGAAGTTTTTGCTGATTACTCGACTACAAAGTTTCTTGTAATTGATGAAGTCGGCTGGTAGTTAAAGCGTGAAAAGGAAATTGAAATCCTAAGTTACATTCTACGAAAGCGATATGATAACCAGCTTCCAACAATTGTAATATCAAATCTTGAAAAGAAAGTACTTATGAAAAATCTCGGTGAAGCCGTAGTAGACAGGCTTCGCGAGACAGCCACAAGTATTGAGTTTACAGGAGAAAGTTATCGCATCTTAAAACGAAAGGTCGCCTGACAAATCCGCCGATTGGCGGATAGCAGAATAACTGCAAATCTGCCGGCCGGCGGATCTCCGTCACGTGACGGAATAAAGTCTCTGGAGAGACTTCAACGCGTGTGGCATACGTCTGGTCAAGGCACGCTTCGCTCAAGGCCTTGACTCAGCCGTTTGCACAAGCGAAAAAGATTTTCGCATGTGCATAACCCCATATGTGTTGACGCAAAGCATCAACACTCGAGGCCCCAAAACTCACACAGTTTTATCAATTCAATCACACGCGAACTTATCCGCCAGACGGCGGATGAAAAGAGTGCCAAATGGCACTACTACAATAAAGTCAATTTTTACAACAAGAGGAGCACTATGACTTATACAACTTACAAAACAACAACACAAAATGCGCCGGCCGGCATATCAGAGCCTGCCTGGAAAAATCCGGTAAACGGACATGACTTCAAAAACGATCCTGAACGTGACAATCATCTTTTTGATTCCTACAAGGCCTATCATGCAAAAGATGATGCTAAAGCCTTAATGAATATTTTGCGTCAGCTAAAAGAGCTCGGCGGAGATTACGGCTTTAATCCTGATTTCAAAACAAATCCGCAGGGAAAGAAAAGGACCTCCAGCGCAATCGGGTTTATACAATTCTTTCTGCGCTGACCGAAAAGAATATCGATGTTCTGGAAGAGATTTCCAAGTGGGATGAGCTTATGCCGAGCATTCAGAACTTCAGGGAATGGACCAAAGAACGATGCTGTGATGCTCAGAACACTTATCGTGATGGTCAGCTGGAGCCGATAGTCGATTTGTTTGTTGCTGCTTTTGCAAATTCAAATAAGGCAATCAAAGATGGATATGACAGTCAGATTAAAGATTATGACCATCAGCTAAACGGGTACACTAAAGAAACAATGAATGGCAAAAAACACTTTTTCGGAGCTGCTGAGATAAGCCAGATGTTTGAAAGTGCAACGCCGGAATTACTTCGTAAGATTGCCGGTGTTATCGTTGAGCACGGCTGCAAAGATGTAAAAGAATGGATGCAGAAAAGCCCATGGTACAGGGAGTTTGAGCTGGGACGGGAGGCGGAAAGGCAGCTGCGAAGAGAGAGGGAATGGGAGAGGTAAAATAAATTTGCGTATAACGCTGGTGTTCGTTTTGAATATCAGCGTTTTTTTTATCGCTAGATTGCAAATTTTATATTCTTCTTGTTTTCAAAAAAATATTGTAAAATCATGATATTTTATCCAAAAATCCCGAAAAGTATGGTATAATGCATTTTAGGAATATTTTATATGGATGTAGATTACAGAAAACTTTGGAAACTGCTGATAGATAAGGGAATAAAGAACAGAACTGATCTTATCAAGATGGCAGGTATTTCCACTAACATTTTAGCAAAACTTGGAAAGGGCGAATTTATATCTATGGATAGCATGCAAAAGATATGCAAAGCCCTTGATTGTGATGTTGGTGATATTTGCGTAATAAATGAACCTGTTCACGATGATAAAAGTTCAGAATAAAATTAATGTAGTGTCATTATTTGACACATTTTGATGATAGAATAAAAGTATATGGAGCTTTAATAAATGTCAAAAGCAAAAACTAAATCAGACAAACCGCTTAACATAGATGACATTCTTTTTAAATGTCGTGACATTTTACGCAACGCCAAAAATTCTGGCTCATTTTTTGAAAAGCGAGACATGATGCTCACTCTTGTTTTTCTCCGATTCATTGGAGAAAAATTTGATGACGGAATAGAAAAGCTTAAAGCACAGCTCGTTGAACGAGGAATGGATATAAATGACCCGAATGTAAAGACTGCTTTTATAGATGACCCGACTTTTACAGACGGCACTTTCTTTCTCCCGGAAGAATCCCGCTGGAGTACAATCATCAATACTTCTGCAAGTGGGCTGAATGTTGCTCTTGATACAGCTCTTCGCAGTCTTTCTAACACGAGTGAGCAGCTTAAAGGCTGTTTTGTTGAAGGTACTTTTACTACAAGAAATCTTGCTCCCAATGACATCAAGCAGATTGTTGATGAGGTAACAAAAATCACTCACAAGCAGTTTGGGACACAAAGAGATTTAATCGGTTATGTTTACGAATACTTCCTTAAAGAATTTGCTGTTAATGCCACAAAAGAAGACGGCGAATTCTATACTCCCCATGATGTAGTTGAATTGATTGCAAGTTTTATACAGCCGTTTGACGGAACTTTGTACGACCCTTGTTGTGGTTCTGGCGGTATGTTCGTCCAGAGTGCCGCTTTAATTGAAGCCAAGAAAGGTGATATCTCAAGAATTAATGTTTATGGTCAGGAAAAAGAGCCAGCTACCTATCGTCTTGCAAAAATGAATCTTGCGCTTCGTGGAATAAGCCATAACCTTGGAACAGAAGCAGAAAATACTTTTCGGCTTGATTTGCACAAAGGAATTTCTTTTGACTATATCATGGCAAATCCTCCGTTTAATCTTAAAGGCTGGTTTGATCCAGACACGATGAAAACGAATGACAGCCGTTGGGTCGATTATGCTCTGCCTCCAGAAAGCAATGCAAACTATGCATGGATTTTGCACATTCTCAGTCACTTAAAACCGAATAAGGGCATAGCAGGTTTTCTTCTTGCAAACGGAGCCTTAGGCGATGCAGACGGAACAGCACCAATTATCCGACAAAAATTAATTGAAAATGACAAAGTTGAAGCAATTATTGTTCTTCCAAGAGAATTGTTCATCACCACTGACATCAGCGTAACTTTGTGGATTTTGAATAACAATAAAAAAGGCGGAAAATCAAAAGAAAGAAATCTTCGAGACCGTTCCAATGAAATTCTCTTTATGGATTTAAGAAGCTGGACTGGAGATGAATGGAACAACGCCGTAAAAAACATGCAGAAAAAGAAATATGCCCTTACTTCAGAACAGATTTCAAAAGCAACAGAGATCTACCGCAAATGGCAGGAAGAAGGAACTGATGGAAAGAACTACGCAGAGCCGGAACTTTACAGAAGCGTAGATTTTGAAACAATCAAAGCTAATAATTTCTCTCTTGTTCCTAGCCGTTACATTGAGTTTGTGGACAGGGACACTAATATTGACTACGACGCAACTCTTAAAGAAACAATCAAAGCTGTAAGTGAACTTCTAAAAGCCCACGAAGCCAATACTGCAAAAATCAAAGAAGCTTTTGAAGGACTGGGGTATGGCTGCAAGTAAATTTTGGCAAAGATTAATAACCCTGATTTTAAAGTGGTCGAATTTGACCACTTTAGAAAAGATGCAGATGTGTAAACTGCAAATTGTCACGGAGTGAAATAGCAGGAGACTTTTATGGCAGAAATTACAGTTAAAGATACACTTATTAAGACCTTAAGTGTGAACGGCATGGATTATATTTGTATAACGGATATTGCCAGACAGAAAAATCCTATAGAACCAAAGGATGTGGTAAAAAACTGGCTACGCTCAAAGAATACACTTGAATATCTTGGGTTATGGGAGATGTTAAATAATCCTGACTTCAAAGGGGTCGAATTCGACCCCCTTCTAAAAGAAGCGGGAAGTAATGCATTTACGATGAGTCCTTCAAGATGGATAGAAACAACAAATGCCATAGGACTTATTTCCAAGAACGGTGCAAAAGGTGGAACTTATGCACAACATGACATTGCATTTAAATTTGCTAGTTGGGTTTCTGTTGAATTTGAATTGTATTTGATAAAAGAATTCCAGCGGCTAAAAGCTGAGGAACAAAAACAGCTTGGCTGGAACGCAAAACGGGAGCTTGCAAAAATCAATTATCGAATTCATACAGATGCAATAAAGCAGAACCTTATACCGCCGGAACTCAGTCCCCAGCAGAAATCTTTTGTTTATGCCGATGAAGCCGACATGCTCAACGTGGCAATGTTTGGTAAGACAGCAAAGCAGTGGCGGGAAGAAAATCCTGACTTAAAGGGGAATATCCGCGATTATGCTACGATAAATCAGCTGATATGTCTTAGCAATATGGAAAACCTGAATGCTGTTTTTATAAATGACGGACTCGAACAGAGTGAACGTCTTATAAAACTGAACAAAATCGCTATCCATCAGATGAAAGTGCTGGAAAATGTTGAAGAAAGAACTCTGCTGACAGATAAATAACGGAATAAGATTATGGCTGCAAATAAAATAGAAAATGCACCTATGGTTGAGTTGGGTGAATTAATAGAAATTTGTGATACCCGAAATACTGCTAAACAGTATGGAATTGATGATGTATGTGGAATGACTATTGAGAAAGAAATTATTCCAACAAAAGCAGACGTAAAAGACACCGATTTATCAAAATTTTATATAGTTCAACCACAGGAATTTGTATATAACCCAAGAACGCATGGTAGAAAAATTGGATTAGGATTTAATAATTCTAACAAACCAATTTTAATTAGTTGGAACAATACAGCTTTCAAAGCAAAAGATATAAATCGTGTTATTCCAACATATCTCTATATGATTTTTACTCGTGAAGAATGGGATAGAGAAGCATGTTTTAATTCTTGGGGATCTTCTACTGTTGTTTTTGCTTGGGAAGATTTTTGTAAAATGAAAATCCCATTGCCATCAATTGAAACACAAAAAGAACTTGTGGCAGTTTACAACGGCCTAAAAGAACTCGCCGAAGAAAACGAAAAACTCCTTAAGCCACTTTCAAAAAGCTGCGAAGCATTCATTGTGGATTGTAAGAAGAAGTATACAGCTGTAATGTTAAAAAATAAAATTGAAGAATGTAAGGAAAGAAATTCAGATTTGTTATATGGAGTTGAATATCTACAAGGCGTAACAAGTGAAGGAAAATTTGACGAATCAAAAGCCAATACTGATGGTCTTGATTTTTCAAATTATAAAATTGTTTACAAAAATAACTTTGCATATAATCCATCACGAATAAATGTAGGTTCTATTGCATTAAGTTCAAAGGAAAATGCAATTGTCTCTCCGATGTATATAGTTTTTAAGATTACAGATAATGATTTAATCCCTGAATATTTAAAATTATGGTTTTCAAGAAAAGAATTTCAAAGAAGTACTTATTTCTATGCAATGGGGTCTGTTCGCGATACTTTTGATTTTAATTTAATGCAAGAAGTACAAATCCCCTTACCACCAAAAGAAGTACAGCAAAAAATTGTAGACCTCTACAACTGCTACGAAGAATGCAAACGCATAGCAAACGAAGCTCGTGAAAAAATAAGCAACCTCTGCCCGGCACTGGTACAGAAAGCTGCACATGCATATTAAAAAGTGAGGAATGAAATGAAAACACATGCAAAAGATTATTTAAAAGAATTCTCTGCATCCCAAAAAGGATGGATGAAAATATTAATACAAGAAGTAATTGATACAAATGGCAATATAGCTCAAGAACGATTAGATCAAATTTTTGAAAGTTTTATTCAGGAAACCAGCATTCCAGTAACAACGACTACAGCTCCATCTAAAAATGAAGCGAAACAAAAAATATTATTTAAAACTTTGAAACATGTTTGTGGAGTCGGTGCTCTTAGTGAAAATCAGGAAATAAAGTTCTCTGATGATGTAACTGTTCTTTATGGATTAAATGGTTCTGGTAAATCAAGTTATTTTCGAATTTTGAATGAGCTATGTGGAGGTAATCAGAAAAAGGAGATATTACAGAATATATATGAAGATTCAAGCGAATTAAAACCGATTAAAATTAATGTAAGTTATAAAATTGGAAATAATATAACCCCAATAACTGATTGGAATCCTCAAACAGGAGCAGTTCCTGATTTACAACCTATAAAAGTCTTTGATTCCTCTTATCTTATTGGTTTGTTGAGTCCTCGAACTCCAGATGAGACTGTTGTTACACCTTTGGGAATACATTTATTTTCTTATCTTACAAAAGTATTAGATGAATATAGTAAGAAAGTGTCTCAATTAATTGAAAAGGAAAAAAATAATATTCCTGTTATTAATACATCTGATTTACATGAAGAATATAAAACAATTTTTAATAATCATTCAAAATTTTCACCCAGTCAAATTCAAACAATTTCTAATTTGTATATTTACACTGAGACTGAGGAAAAAAGTTTATTGAAATATGTACATGATGTAAATGATCTTCAGCAAATTAATTACGATGATAAAATAAAATTGCTTACACAAAGGAATAGTTCTTATTCTGATTTTGTTAGTAAAGCGAAATCTATTTCTAATAATCTTTCTGAATATCAAAAAGAATTAGTCCAAAAGTTAGAATCTTTATCTTTAGCAAAAGCTAAAAATGAAATGGCTATTCAAAATTCAAAAATATTAAGAACTTTACCTAAATCAGATTCTAATGAATGGAAAGCATTTATTCATGCTGGACACGAATATTCCAAAATAATTGAACCAACAGCCCCTAAAAAATGTCCTTATTGTCATCAAGAATTAAAAACAGATGAATCATTATCTATTGTTCAAGCATATGCAAATTTCTTAAATGATACTTCTGAAATTGAACTAAAATCAGTTATTAAAGAATTAAAGGAAATTCGAGAAAAAATTAAAAATCTTGATGTTTCAATAGCCATTTCCGATGAATTGAAAGATTGCTTGAAAGATTTTTCTAATATTGATTCAAAAATCAACTCATTCAAAATAGCAAAGCAAACTCTATTGGATACAGAATTAAGTGATGAAGTCAAGATATCTATTCCAGATTTCAAATGCGAATTAGAAAAAATTACTTCTGAAATAACAGCAAATAATGAAAAGATAAGTGAATTGAAAATTGATGATTCTAATAAAGAAAAACGAATCATACAATTAAATGAAAGTATTTCAAATTTAAAGCAGAAAAAAGCGATTTCGAAACAAAAAGATGCAATAAATCGTTATTTCAGTATTTTTGCCAAAATTGATACATTGCTAACAAAACAATCTCAATTTAGAACAACAGAAATAACTAAACTGGCTAATCAAGCAAATAAAGAATTATTAACAAGTTCATTGGAGCAAAAACTGGCAAAAGAATTAAATAATCTTGGTCGTAATGATTTAAAAGTAATACTTCAAACAACTAATGGTGGAAAAGGTAAATGTAACACTCAACTTATTCTAAAAGGCAATCATAGAATAACAGATATTATGGGTATTTTGAGCGAAGGAGAACAAAAAGCAGTTGGATTAGCTGTTTTCTTTGCAGAAATTCAGGATGAGAATGTTCCCATTATTTTAGATGATCCTGTTACTAGTTTGGATCATGAAATTGCTGCAAAATTAACAAATCGTTTATTAAACATGAATAATCAAGTTATTGTTTTTTGTCATAACCGTTTATTTCTTGATGGTTTTGAAACATCGAGGGAAAACCATGTTTGTAAAACAAATCAATCTTGCTGTGACTCGAAAGGAAAGCATATACTTATTTACAGGGTATATGGTGATAATAGAGAAAAAGGAATTCTATCTAATTATAAAGGTGAAACTTCAGAAGCATTAATTAGAGAAGCAGAACGAAAACTAGATAAACGACCGTTTGATGAAAATTACTCTGTCGCAATTTTACTTCGTCGTGCTGTAGAAAAAATAATTGATGAAAAAGTTTATCGCTATCAGCTACCTCCGCGTGTAAGTAATAAGAATAGTCGTTTTAATTGGGATGAATTAAAGGCTATAAATCCTAAACCCGTTCTGTTAGATAAATTAAAAGCGGTTCATAATGCTGTATCTGAAGAAAATCATGATGGAACTTCCAGTTTAGAAAATCCAATGACTATTGATGAGTTGAAAAGACAGGTAGATGAACTAAAAGCAATAAAAATGGATTTTGATAGTTAATTGAGGTATATATATGTCAAACCTAAAACAATTCAACGGCAGATTTTGCGAATACGATTTTGAAAATGTCTTCATCCAGTATCTTGAAGATGCAGGGTGGACATATCAGGCAGGAGATGATATTGCTCGCTCAAAACTGGATGAAACTCTTATCTTGGAAGATTTGAAATCGTTTCTGAAAGATTCTAATCCTGATTTGCCGGAAGAAGACATTACTCAAATCTGCGACACAATGCGTCTTCTTGGTGGTCAGACCGAGTTTGAAACTTTGCACAAAGCCTATAATTATTTTATCGATGGGCTCCAATTTACCGGTAGTGATGGAATTCCTCGCACAATAAACTTTATCAATTTTGCCGATGTGGACAAAAATATTTTTAAGGTTGTAAATCAGTTCACTGTAGAATACATAAATAACAACGAAAAGAAAAATCGCCGTCCGGATGTTCTCCTTTATGTTAATGGATTTCCGCTTTGTATTATTGAGCTGAAAAATCCAGCTGATGACAAGGCAACGATTCACGATGCATTTGAGCAGATTACCGTCCGTTACTGGAGAGATATTCCGCATCTTCTTCATTACTGTCCTTTGGCATGTATTAGTGACGGAGTAAAGACAAGACTTGGCACTGTAAAAACCCCTTACGAGCATTTTTATACTTGGCGAAGAATTAATGATGATGAACCAATGGCAGATTCTTCATTAGATGAATTTGAATGTCTTGTATACGGTGTTTATTCTCCTGCAAGATTCCTTGAAATCTTCAGAGACTATGTGTATTTCCAGGATAAAATATTTGATTCCAGTGAAGTAGAAATTGTTTGCCGTTATCCTCAGTTCTTTGCAACAAGACTTTTAAGAGAAAGCATAAAAAAATCGGTTATCACTCATAGTGGAAAGGGTGGAACTTATTTTGGAGCAACAGGATGCGGAAAGACATATACAATGGCATTTCTGGCCCGTCAGCTCAGCCTTCGTTGTACAAAAGAACTTGGTTCTCCGACCGTCCTAATGATTGTAGACCGCGAAGACCTTCAAAAGCAGGGAATAAAGTTATTTGGAAAATCAAAAGAGTTCCTGAGCCTCGGTGAAGTAAAAGTTGTAAAGACTCGAAAAGAACTTAGGAATGAATTAAAGATTCGTGAGTCCGGTGGATTTTATATTACGACGATTCAAAAATTCTGTGACAGAAAAGATGACCCGATTGGCTTAATTAATGAAAGGAATAACATTATCTGTTTTAGTGATGAAGCCCATAGAACTCAGCTTGAAAATGCAAAACAGATTAAGTTCACCAAAGATGCAGACCAGAATATGAAAGCCTTAGTTTCTAAACCATATGCAAAAGTTCTTAGAGAAGCACTTCCGAATGCAACTTTTGTCGGTTTTACAGGAACTCCAATCGATGAGACATATCAGACTTTTGGCGAAGAAATTGATCGCTACACAATGGATCAGGCAGTGGCAGACGGGCTAACAGTTCCAATCAAATACCATCCACGCATTGCAAAAGTTCTGGCAGATCCAAAAACTGTCGCTCAGATTGAAGCTTATTACAAAAAGTGTGCGGATGAGGGAGCAACAGCAGAAGATATAAAAGCCAGCAAAGAAGCCATGAGTTCTATGGAAATTATTCTTGGTGAACCAGGAAGACTTTCAAAACTTGCAATTGATATTCATGATGATTTTACCAGTCGCTGCGAAAAAGATCCTGAACGTGTTCAAAAGGCAATGATTGTCTGCGCAAATCGAAAAATTGCTTATGACCTTTTGTGTCAGTTCAAAGAAAAATATCCCGAATGGTTTGTAGAAAAAAAGCATCCTGATGGAATGAACGTGGATGCAGAAAGACTTTCTGAACTAAAGGATATGCCATATATTGCAATGGTCGCCAGTGTCGGTTCAAATGATAAAGAAGAAATGTACAACTATCTTGGCGGCGTAAAAAATGATGAACGAAGTGACAAACTTGATGTTGCATTCAAGCAACCGGAATCAAACCTTCGTCTTGTTATTGTAGTTGATATGTGGATTACTGGGTTTAGCGTTGATACTTTGACTTACATGTATAACGACAAGCCCCTTCAAAAGCACGGACTTATTCAGACAATCAGTCGTGTAAACAGAAAATACCCGGGAAAAGAATTCGGCCTTATCATCGACTATATCGGTATTCGAGAAAATATGCTTGAAGCAATGAAAGTGTATGGCGGCGGACAAGGAGGAAAAGGTCCTTCTACTGATGACATTGAACAGGCTAACGAAATCTTCCGTGAAAATCTTGAAATCATAAAAGCTCTTTTCAAAGAATTCGATTTGAATCCTTTTATTGATGTAAACACAACTGACATTCAAAGATACAAACTTTTGAATTTAGCCGCAGAGTATGTTTATAAATCTACAGAAGAATTGAACCTTGAAAACAAGGGAACAAAAGCAGCAAAGAAAGTTTCTTTCAAAACCTATTTCTTGAAAATAGTAAAAAGACTTAGAGCCGCTTACGATATTTGCCAGCCTTCAGGAGAACTTTCTGAAGAAGAATCTGCATTGGCTCAGAGCTTTATGGCCATTGCAGGCTTTGTTCGCAAGATGAGCGGAACAAGCGATTTAGATACAGATTCAATGAACAAGTATGTGGCAAAAATGGTTGAAGAGGCTCTTAAATACAGCAATGTGGAAAACATTCTTCAGGAAGGAAACCAGGTAGATATTCTTGGTCCGGAATTCTTGGAACGACTCGCTGATGTTAAAATGCCTGCAACTCGACTTGAAGTCTTGATGAAGCTCCTCCGAAAGAAAATTACTGAATATGGAAAAGTAAATAAGGCATCCGCAAAGAAATATAAAGACATGCTGGATGAAACGATAGCTCAGTATCACGACAGGAGAAAAGCTCTTTCCGCACAGGAAGCAGGAGACACTCAGGATGTTACAGCAGACCAGATTATTGCAAGCGCAACAATTCAGGCAGAAACAATTCTTAAAGATTTGAACGAGGACAAAGAACGCTTTAGAAAACTTGGACTTACATTTGAAGAAATGGCTTTCTATGACATTTTGATAAAAATGCGGGATGAAAAAGATTTCGAATATGGCGAAGATGTTTTTGATGCAGATGTCGGCATTATGGTAAACAGGAAAATTCAGAAGCTTGCAAAAAAAATTAAAGAGTTGATTGATTTGAAATCTAGCTTCACCGACTGGCTGAACAATACAAATGTCCGCAATCAGCTAAAATCAGATATCAAGTTCTGTCTGTTTGATAACGGATATCCACCAATTTATTCTCAGGATGTATTTAATCAGGTAATGGAACAGGTGGAGAATTATAAAACTTATGAGGAAGAGTAGGTGATCATATAATAATCTCAAAATTTTAAATTAACAGTTTAATGATTTTTGTTTTACATATTATAAAATTATGAATGAGGTAAAACAAAATTATCTATTTAATAAATAAAGCAAATGATATTGAATATTTCATTGAAGGCATTTCTGCTGTCTGCAATGACAAGAGCTTAATTACGAAAAAAGTCAAAGAACGATTTGACTCTGAATATTCAAAATTAATTGATTATCTCCTTCTACTGGAAAATGAAAAGTTTAATGTAAAAGTTCTCGCTGCAGCACTTAACAATCGGGAATTGGAAAATGGATTTTTTAGATTTGAATTAAAATGTGCTGAAAGAAATAATCTTGTAATCGTTACCGGATATTCTGATAATCTAATTGAACTTGATAGAGCAATTAAACAGAAAGTGTGTATGTTTACTTGAATAATTTTCTAACTCGACAAACCGAGTTAAAACTGCATTATTGAGCCGATAAAATCACTTCTCCTTACTTATATGAGCCGATAAACTTGATTTTTGAGCCGATATATCTTATCATTTTGATATACTTGAGCCGATAAATAAGAAAACCCATTCTGAAACTTCAGATTCTGAACGGGTTACTCTAAAAGGTGATGTTCAAAACCGCGATATTTAAGCGGGTTTGAACTCAACGACATGTTTACATGTCAAATATAAGAGGCGAAATATGGAATACATACTTAATAAAAAAAATATCCCGATTCTAAGATATGCAGAAAATAAGGGCTACATTGAAGTTCTGCAGGTTTATAATAAGGAACATTTGCCGGTTGCTCTGTTTCTGAATGGAAAACCTTCTGCAGATAATCTTTATGCGCTGAATGAAAAAATGGAACAGTTTCTGGATAACCGCCTCATTCCTTCTACCCGGCCTCATTTTAAGGAAGCACTGGAAGAACTTGAAATACCTTCAAATTATGAACTTGCCAAAAAGAGCTGGTTTCTGAGCCTTTCGGATCAGTACTGGATTTGTCCTGTTGAGCTTAAAGACAAACTTTTCTGGGAAGATATTAATTTTTTTACTAATGATTATGATCCTGCACTCGGACTTCGCCTTACAACTAACTCAAAGAGTCTGAACAGGAACTCCAGTTCTTACTCTCCAGATAATGCGACTAACGGAGAACTTTCCAAACGCTGGTTCAAAAAGGATGGAATCAACTATCTTGAAAAAGCCGGGACCGGAACCGAACAGCAGGAGCCTTTGAATGAAGTTCTTGCTTCTGAAATCTGCAGACGCCTCAATATTGCTTATGTACCTTATTATCTTACAATTCGTGATGATAAATACTTCTGTTACTGCCCGGATATGATTGATGAATCAACTGAACTGGTTCCAATGAATGCAGTTTATCAGGATTTGCATTTGATTGATGGAAAATTCTACGACTATGAAGAGCTTATAAAACGCTGCAATGAAATGAAGATTCCCAATGCGGAGGCGGATTTATTAAAAATCATTCTTGTAGATTATATAATGGCAAACATCGACCGCCATTCTTATAATATCAGCTTTATCAGAGATTCAAATACACTTCAGTGGAAAGGACTTGCTCCGGTTTACGACACAGGAAAGTCCATGTTTTTAAATCATCTTGATTTTGAAATGAATATGATATCTTCAGGTCAGATTGGTGCAAAACCTTTTTACGAAACCCAGTCAGAGCAGATAAGCAGGCTTCCTGTTTCTAAAATTGCGTCCTCTATCAATCTTGAAAATCTTGATGGAATTGACAAGTGGTATACTGATTTCCTAAAACCTCTTAAACGGCTTACAGAAGAAAAAAAAGCCGCTCTGGTAAAAAAACTACGAGAAAGAATTGAAGAAACAAAATCAATCCTTTCATCGTATAAAACAGATACTCCAAGTGCAAAAGAAAAACTTTCGAATGCAGATCTGGTTTATGCAGCGTTAAAACAAAATCCAAAACAGACAAAGGAAGAAGTTTCTAAAGCAACAGGCCTTTCAAGAGCAACAATCACTCGCACTTACAGCGAACTTGAAAAACAGGGAAAGATTCATCGCGTTGGTTCTAATAAGACGGGGTATTGGGAAGTTAGATAAGAGAGAGAATCTGTACAAAAATAGATTTTATAGTAAAAGCATGCTATTAATGCTACAATTATAAATATATCAAAAAAAGGACATCATCATGGCAAAATCAAAATCCCAGAAATCTAAATCATCTTCCGCCAGAGGCACGTTGGAGTGAAATTGCAAAGGCAGCCCACACACCGGAAATCGGCACAATCTTAGACAAAGCCATGATTGCCATAGAAGCCGACAACAAAAGCCTCAAAGGAGTCCTTCTAAAAAACTACGCCAACCCCGAACTGGACAAACGCGTCCTTGTTAACGTAGTAGACGTATTCACCAACATGGACATGAGCGACACCGAAGCAAGCAAAGACCTGCTGGGTTCAGTTCACTCGGCTGCCCTTCGGGCATCCTGCGGTCGGCAAGGGGCTCCATAGCCTCACGCTTAAAACACTTGATTTTCGACTATTTCGGAGTTATACTCCAAATTAGTCGGGCTACACAAAAGGGGGCTTTATGTATATAAACCGTCACATTCTGTCATATTTGCACAGAATGAAAAAACAGTTCAGAGTTCTCTTAATTACCGGTTCCCGTCAAGTCGGAAAATCTACTTTGCTAAAAGAAAAACTTCTCCCGGATTATGGATATGTTACCCTAGATGATTTTACAGAACTTGGATTAGCACAAAAAGATCCAGCTCTGTTTTTCAAAAATCATCCGCTTCCTGTTATTGTTGGCGAAGTACAGCGAGCCCCGGACCTGTTTTTGCAAATAAAGCTTCTTGCAGACGGCACAAAAAATAAAGGACAATTAATTCTTACAGGGTCACAAAGCTATAGGCTCTTGAGTAAAGCGGCAGATTCTTTGGCAGGACGTGTTTCCATCATCAATATGACATCTCTTTCGCTTAGAGAAAAATACGAAATTGATTTTAACACAGAATTCTTACCGACATCTGAATACATCGAATCTCGAAAACAAAAAATAAAGCCATATAAAAACTTATGGAATCATATATGGCGTGGAAGTATGCCGGAGCTGGCAGATGAGTCAATCGAATGGGAACCATTTTACCGCTCGTACATAAGGACATATCTTGACCGCGATGTGGCGGATATAATAAGCCAGAAAAATCTTGTAAAGTTTCACAATTTTATGCAGTGTCTTGCAGCTCGGGTTGGAGAACTGTTTAACGCAGATTCCATCGCCCGTGATGTTGGCGTTACAAGCAAAACAATTTCCGAATGGACAAGCATCCTTGAATCTTCCGGTGTAATCCGTCTTTTGCAGCCTTATGAAAAAAATGTATCCAACAGAGCCGTAAAAACTCCAAAAGTCTTCTTTATGGATACAGGCTTGGTCTGCTTTTTAGTAGGCTGGTCTTCTGCAAGTGTAGCAATGAACGGCGCAATGTCGGGCAGTCTTTTTGAAAACTTTGTTGTAAGCGAAGTAATCAAATCATATTACAACGCCGGCCACGAGACCGAAAAAATCTATTTTTATCGCGACAAAGACAAAAAAGAAATAGATTTGATAATCGAAAAAGACAATATCCTCTACCCAATCGAAATCAAAAAATCAGCCCGTCCAACAATAGACATGGCAAAGCATTTCTCTGTCCTGTCTAAAATCGCTGGAGTTTCTGTTGGTCAGGGCTGCATTATTTGCCAGTGCGATAATCCTCTGTATTTGAGCAATGAAGTTATTTCGCTGCCGGTTGAGTATGTGTGAGGAGGGATGGGATGGAAGAGTGGAAAGAATGTAAACTATCAGATATCTGTGATTATGGAAAAGACAGAATTGAAGTTTCATCACTAGATAATTCAAATTATATCTCAACAGAAAATATGCTTCCAAATCGTGCTGGTATAACAACAGCCACAACATTACTAACAGGTGAATATACACCAAGCTTCGAAATTGATGATACTTTAGTTTCTAACATTCGACCTTATTTTAAGAAAATCTGGAAAGCAACTTTTTCAGGTGGATGTTCTGCTGATGTTTTAGTATTTAAAGCAAAAGAAAATGTTTCCAAAGAATATTTGTATTATGTTTTAGCTGATGATGAATTCTTTAAATACAGCATGACAACATCAAAAGGAACAAAAATGCCACGTGGGGATAAAACTTCAATAATGAATTATCCTATAAAACTTCCCCCTCTCCCCACCCAGCAAAAAATCGCCGCCATCCTCTCATCCCTCGACGACAAAATCGAACTGAACAACAAAATAAACACCAACCTCGAACACCAAGCCCAAGCCCTCTTCAAAGAGATGTTTGAAAGTAAAATACAAAATGTTTCTGAAAATGATGGTAGGTCTTTAGGAGAAATCGTAAACGTAATAGATAATAGAGGAAAGACACCTCCATTAGAGGCAACAAAAACAGATTTTCCTATTATTGATGTTGGTACCTTAAATAGTCCTGGACGAATTATAAATTACAAAGATTGTACAAAATTCGTTTCTAAAACAACATATGAAACCTTCTTTAGAGCTGGTCATCCCAAAGAAAAAGATGTCCTTCTGTCAACAGTAGGATGTAATTTAGCTCTGCTCAAATATTACATAGGAAGTGTTGGTTGTATAGCTCAGAACATTGTTGCATTTCGGGCAAAGGAAATTTCTTCTCTTTATATATATGAATATTTGAAATTTATTCAGCCCGATTTAGTTTCTTATGATATCGGATCTGCTCAACCAAGTATAAAAGTCACACACATTATTAAACACTTGATTTACATCCCAACAAATGATGAATTATCAAAATTCAATTCATTTGCAAAATGTATCACAGAACAAATTTACAACAACGTCTGTGAAAACGAAAGATTAATTTCGATTCGTGATACTTTGCTTCCAAAGTTGATGGATGGAGAGATTGATGTATAAATGAAGTACTCTCAGATAAAAGATATAATTATTTCATATTGTAATGGATGTAAAAAAACAGAAACAATAAATATTTCTTTAGATGCTGCTTTAAATGAAATTAAAGATAATGTGTTTGATTCGAAAATAGTTGATTTACGTGCAACTGTAGATCCAGAAGAAAAAAAAGAAAAGAAGGAAAATTTAAAAGCCTATTTATTCAGTGGACAGTTCAGGAAACGTAATAAAACAGAACTAAACTTATACTCAAATATTTGTGTATTGGATTTTGATCATGTAACGGATTATGAAAAAGATATCGAGGTAGTAAAGAATAATATTTATCAGAATGAATATGTATTTGCTACCTGGATTTCCCCATCAGGTGATGGAATAAAAGCATTAATAATGTTTGATTATTCGAATATTGCTAATATTGATAGAACAAAATATCCTTTTTACCATGAAGAGGCTTATAAGCAGTTTTATAATTCTTATTTTTTTCCATATGCATTAGATGATTCTGGTAAGGATGTCTCCAGATTATGTTTTACATCGTCAGAT
>OCPL01000034.1_pt1 | contig 18371 bp, 8 predicted proteins | sample 1494881 | NCBI WGS metagenome assembly OCPL01 (sample SAMEA3360687, study PRJEB22359) | human gut metagenome | biome: ENVO:urban biome; feature: ENVO:human-associated habitat; material: ENVO:feces | place: Bangladesh | collected 2011 | reverse complement strand
TCAATCGCCAAAAATCTTCACAAATTGCAAATCTGCCTGCGCTTTTATTCTTTTTACAAAAAACTTGACATTCAGGCTACTTAACAATGATAAGTTTGTAATCTATATTTTAATGATGGAAAAGCCTGATTCCTGTAAATGCCATTGCCATTCCGTAGGTGTCTGCGGTCTGGATTACCTGGTCGTCGCGTACTGAGCCGCCAGGCTGGGCAACTACTGTTACGCCGGATTTTCGGGCGCGCTCAATGTTGTCTCCGAATGGGAAGAATGCGTCTGAGCCGATTGCAACATCTGTGTTCTTGTCGAGCCATGCGCGTTTTTCTTCGCGTGTGAAAACAGCCGGTTTTGTCTTGAAGAATTTCTGCCATTTTCCTTCTGCAAGAACATCCTCGTATTCTTCGCCGATGTAAACATCGATTGTGTTGTCGCGGTCTGCGCGTTTGATTCCGTCAACAAATTCAAGTCCAAGAACCTGCGGGCTTTGTCGCAGCCACCAGTTGTCCGCTTTTTGTCCTGCAAGTCGTGTGCAGTGAACGCGGCTCTGCTGTCCGGCTCCGATTCCGATTGCCTGTCCGTCTTTTACGTAGCAGACAGAATTTGACTGTGTGTATTTTAAGATTATAAGCGAAATCACAAGGTTCATTTTGTCTTCTTCGCTCATATTCTTGTTTTTAGTAACAATGTTTGAAAGGCAGCTTTCGTCGATTTTAAGGAAGTTGTGTCCCTGTTCAAAAGTAACGCCGAAAACCTGCTTTTTTTCAAGCGCGGCAGGAACGTAGTCTGAATCAATCTGGATTACGCAGTAATTTCCGTTTTTCTTTGCCTTTAAGATTTCAAGGGCTTTTTCTGAATATCCCGGCGCGATGATTCCGTCTGAAACTTCTTTTTTTATAAGAAGGGCGGTTGCCTCGTCACATTCGTCTGAAAGGGAGATAAAATCACCAAAACTTGACATTCTGTCTGCGCCGCGGGCGCGCGCATAGGCCGAAGCTAAAGGTGAAAGCTCGACTCCGTCTGTAAAATAAATTTTCTTCAAAGTGTCTGAAAGTGGTTTTCCGACTGCTGCTCCTGCCGGGGAAACGTGCTTGAATGATGTTGCCGCAGGAAGTCCGGTTGCTTCCTTTAGTTCCTTTACAAGCTGCCAGCCGTTCAATGCGTCCAGCAGATTGATGTATCCTGGTTTTCCGTTTAAAACTGTGATTGGTAAATCAGTTCCGTCTTCCATAAAAACCCTTGCCGGCTTCTGGTTCGGGTTGCATCCATATTTTAATTGTAGTTCATTCATAAGTTTAGAATACTTTAATATGTGAAAATAATAAATAGCGTGAATTTGCAGTTTTTTTGAAAATATTCTGAAAGAACGCTTCCGGCAGATTTCAATTTGCTCCAGACGGATTTGGCGCGCGCTCCGCTTGTAAAGGTTCGGGTGCTCCGCACTTTAATTTGTTCAATCGCCAAAAGTCTTCGCAAATTGCCCTCTGCCTGCGCTATTATTTCATTTCGTTAAAACTGCAGATTTATGCGGATTTTTTGAAAATATTCTGAAAGAACGCTTCCGGCAGATTTCAATTTGCTCCAGACGGATTTGGCGCGCGCTCCGCTTGTAAAGGTTCGGGTGCTCCGCACTTTAATTTGTTCAATCGCCAAAAGTCTTCGCAAATTGCCCTCTGCCTGCGCTATTATTTCATTTCGTTAAAACTGCAGATTTATGCGGATTTTTTAATAAACCTATTGACTTAGTGGGAAATTGAATTTATTATCTGATTATCAAATTAAATTATCTTTTTTATAGGAGGAACGCAATGAAAGTTTATTTTGAAAAACTTGTAAGAGAAAACTTTAGAAACGGAGTCATGCGTTCCTTTTGTCTTTGTTAGTTTTTATAAAAATATTTTTTTTCACAATTTTTAAAGCGTGGTTTTAGGAGCGCGGCTCCTAGGAAAGGGGGCAGGCGAAAACGAATTGACGCTTTGCGGCGATTTGGTTGAGCCGAGGGGGACTTTTCCCCCTTTTAAGTAAAGACAAAAAAAGAGGAATTTAATTATGGCAATTTTTGATAATACACATTTTGAGACAAAACAGCTTCATGTAGGACAGGAGTCGGCTGACCCGGCTTCGGATGCGCGCGCAGTTCCGATTTATCAGACAACTTCTTATGTTTTCCACAACTCGCAGCATGCGGCGGACAGGTTTGGACTTGCGGACGCTGGAAATATTTACGGCCGGCTTACGAATTCTACACAGGATGTTTTTGAAAAACGGATTGCGGCTCTGGAAGGCGGTTCGGCTGCTCTGGCTGTGGCTAGCGGCGCGGCGGCGATTACGTATGCGATAGAGGCTCTGGCGCAGTCCGGCGACCATGTTGTGGCGCAAAAAACGATTTACGGCGGAACTTACAATCTTTTGAAGCATACTTTAAAGCCGTTCGGTGTGGAAACAACTTTTGTTGACGCTCATAATTTGAAGGAAGTTGAAGGCGCAATCAGGGAAAACACAAAAGTTCTTTATCTTGAAACGCTGGGCAACCCGAACGCTGATATTCCGGATTTGGATGCGCTGATTGAGCTTGGCCACAAATACGGTCTGGCGGTTGTTGTTGACAATACTTTTGGAACTCCGTTTTTGATTCGTCCGCTTGAGCACGGCGCGGATGTTGTTGTTCATTCTGCTACAAAATTTATTGGCGGCCACGGAACAACTTTGGGCGGAATTATTGTTGAGTCCGGTAAAACAAACTGGAAGAGCGGAAAATTCAAGGCGATTTCAAAGCCGAACGAAAGCTACCACGGAGTTTCTTTTGCGGATGCGGTTCCGGGCGCGGCTTTTGTAACGTACATCCGTGCGATTCTGCTGCGCGACCAGGGCGCGGCGATTTCTCCGTTCAATGCGTGGGCGCTTATCCAGGGAACAGAAACTTTGTCGCTTAGAATTGAGCGCCACATTGAAAATACAAAAAAAGTTATTGAATATCTTGCGAAAAATCCAAAGGTTGCGAAGGTGAACCATCCGTCGCTTGCAAGCCATCCGGACCATGCGCTTTACGAAAAATATTTTCCGAACGGCGGCGCTTCAATCTTTACTTTTGAAATAAAGGGTGGCCGCGAGGCTGCATGGAAGTTTATTGACAGCCTTAAGATTTTCAGCCTTCTTGCGAATGTTGCTGACGTAAAGTCGCTTGTTATTCATCCTGCGTCGACAACTCATTCCGAGCTGAATGAAACGGAGCTTGAAGAGCAGGGGATTACGCAGGGCACAATACGCCTTTCAATCGGAACGGAGCACATTGACGATATAATCGCGGATTTGGCCCAGGCTTTTGCAAAGGTTTAAGTTTTTCGCCGTGAAAGCCGCGTTGCGTCTTTCACTACTCAGAATGAGCTGTTTCACATCTCATTCTGACTCGGCTCAAACCTTGCGGTTTTTGCCTATCCCTTCTAGAGGATGTCCAATAAGTATCTTTTATGTCATTTTCGGGCTTGACCCGAAAATCTGAATGTATATATTACAATCATTTCGAGATTGTTGCTCAAGATGCCAATGACATTTGGAACTTATTGGACATCACCAACGCCCTCCTTTCTTACTGCTAAAAAAGTATGTTATAATCTCCGATAATTAACTGAGAAAATTTAATTTTGGAGTTTTTATTGAAAAACTTTTTTATATGCGATTTTTTTGATTTTTCCCGCAAATTCTTTAAGGCTTTTATCGCCTTTTTTGTATTGTTTTTTTTGAATTTCAGCGTCTTTGCAGAGGATGAAGATGTTTATTATCGCTGGACGCCGTATGGGGCTGAATGGAATGGAAGTTGGAGCGAAACTTATAAAGACGGTGATAAATCTAAGGCAAAGTTCTGGTCGTATTGGAAAAAATCAGAGCCAAACTGGGAAAAGACTTTTAATAATACAGGAGGAACTGCCGATTATCCGGGTTATTATCCGGATCCTAATCAAAAAAAGCTTGCCTATACATATTTTACAGGGGAACATGCTGTAACCGCGAAGCTGGATTCTTCTCCGGCTAATGAGCTTGAAGAGCTTCATATTGGCGATTGCTATAATTCTCAGGCAGCCGGTTCTTCCGTAGGAACTGAGAAGATAACTATAAATTTATCTGGAGCTGACCTTAAGGCAAAAACTCTTGTTCTGGGTAGTTCGTCCGCTGATGTTCCTTCTGTGGACTTTGCGCTAACGGGCGGCGGAACTTTAAAGGTTTCTGGAAAAATGTCTTTTGCGGCCGCTCCCGGCGTTTCCTGTACGTATAATATCGAGGTTGGAACAGGAACTGTTCTGGATGTTTCTTCTATTGAATTGAATGATTCCCGCGCAACTGTTACTTTTACAGGTGAAGGAACGCTTAAAGCTGGGAATGCAATTTTTTCTACCGGAAAAATCAATATAAACGTAAAAAATCTGGAAATTTCTGGAACTTTTAAAAACGAGGCTGGAGCGACGCTTTCTGTGTCCGGTTTGTCTTCTGACTCAAGAAAATTCGTCGGCGATTTTGAAAATGCAGGAACAGCGGAATTTTCCGGCGGAAGCAAGAACACCTTTGGCGGCGCTGTAACGAATTCCGGCTCGGCGAAGTTTAAGGATTCGGCGGAAGGAATTTTTAACGGAACTGTGAAAAACTCCGGGAGGCTTGGATTTTCAGGCACAGCCAAAGGAACATTTAACGGCGCAGTTACAAACGCTACCAGAGGAATTTTTGGCTTTTCAGGTTCGGCGGAAGGAACTTTTAGCAGAACTGTGAAAAACTCCGGAATTTTTGGCTTTTCGGATTCGGCAGAAGGAACATTTAACGGAACTGTAAAAAACTCCGGGACGCTTGGCTTTTCAGACACAGCGGGCGGAACATTTGCACAGGATTTTACCAATAATACAGGCGGCGCGGTTTCTTTTTCAAACACGGCTAAAGGAACTTTTTCCGGCGAAGTTACAAACGCTACCGGCGGAACTATTGGCTTTTCCAGTTCTGCGGAAGGAACTTTTTCTTCTGCGTTCTCAAACTCCGGAACTGTTGACTTAGAGAATGCTTCTTCGCAGATAAAATTTGACGGAAGCTTTACTAACAATCAGGACGGAACTGTAACTCTTCCGGATGCCGCCGGCGCAAGCGTTACTTTTGGAACTGGAACTGGAACAGACTCCTTTTCAAACTTGGGCACGGTTAATTCATCCGGGCTTTGCGCTGTCACCTTTGCGAACCAGCCGGTTAAGGATGACGGAACATGGGTTTACACAGGCGGAACTACGTCCGGAAAAGTTATTCTTGCAGGTGATATTTCGTATAATGTTTTGATTTTAAAGGGAAACCTTGAAGTGCCCGGAGATTTGACGGCAACAAAGATTCTTGTAGAAACGAATTCTCTGAAAATTCAGGGGAAAATAACTTCGGATTCAATAGACGTAAAAACAGAGAAACCTATTGAGCTTACAGGAAAATTAACGGTCGGTTCGGCGGCATTTCGTCTTTCGAAAAATACAAATTTCAAAATCAATAATTATGAGCTTGTTTTTGGAACAGATGCCAAAAAATGTGCAATAACTTCTGGTGCGGCAAAGAAGCTTTCGTTTTTTGGAACAGCCGGCTCGAAAATTAATTTTCATTCAGCAAGTTTCGGACAGGGAACAAGCAGCATAGGCGATTTTAATTCAGGGCCGGACGTTCTGTTCAATTGCGACGTCCACGCAAAATCCCTGACCGCAAAAAAAGATGCGGAAATCCACGCCGCAGAGATTAATACAACAGGAAAACAGGAATATTACGGCGCTGTTACGGTTTCCAGCGCGGTTACGGTCTCCGGCGCGGCAAAAACGAAATTCAACGCAAGCGCAGTAAATTTCCGCGGAACTACAGATATTCAGAACGAGACAGAAGTTTCCGCCGCTGGCGCAGTGGCTTTTTCCGGCAATCTTACGGTCGCCGCTGCTTCTCCGCTCGTAGTTTCCGCCTCGGAAGCAACTTTTTCCGGCGCGGTAAGAACTTCTGCAAAAACCGGGATTACAGCCAGAAGCGGAGCGGTCAGGTTTGAAAAACCTATTGAGGCTGGAGATGAATTTTCCGTAAAGGCGGATTCTACCGGCGGCTCGGTAACTTTTGCCGACACCGTGAAATTTTCAGGAAAAACAAGCATTTCAGCTTCTGCCGGACAGGTTTGTTTTGTATCAACTCTGGAAACATCTTCCGGAGTGCAGGTTTCAGTCGTCTCACATTCGGCGGTTTTTGAAAAAACGCTTACCCTTAAGGACGGGCTTTCAGTAAATGCGGATTTAACGGCCGGGTCAGCAGAATTTAAGGAAGCCGTGGACAGCACCTCAAAAATAGAGGTGTCTGCCAAAACCGCAAGGTTCAACTCCTCTGTTTCGGCAGGAGATTCTGTCTCGGTGGAAAATGCGGAGACGGCTGTTTTTGCCTCGGCGCTTTCCGCAGGAAGTTTTATCAGCGTAAAGTCAGGCGTCTCAACATTCACTTCGTCTGTAACTGCGGCAAAATCTATATCCGTAGAAGGCACAGAAGCGACATTCTCCGGCGATGTTAAGGTTTCGGCAGGCTCGGCTTCAATTCTTGCGGATACGGTATTTTCCGGCGACTGTAATATTAGCGTTAGTCCAGGACCATTTTCCATTGGAAATCCAACTTCGTCAAAAAATACAGTTGTTGAAACCGGCAAAAACGTAAAATTTAAAGACATTTCAGACGGTAATTTTTACGGAAAATTTAACAATAGCGGCAAAGTTTCTTTTGAAAATTGCAGAAATATCAAAATCTGGGGGGATTCACTGAATTCCGGCGACTTTTTATGCTCCGGCATTTCTGACTTTGAAATTTCTGGAACTTTTAAAAACGAGGCTGGAGCGACGCTCTCTGTGTCAGGTTTGTCTTCTGAGTCAAGAAAATTTGTCGGCGCTTTTGAAAATGCAGGAACAGCGGAATTTTCCGGCGAAAGCAAGAGCAGCTTTGGCGGCGCTGTAACGAATTCCGGCTCGGCGAAGTTTAAGGATTCGGCGGAAGGAACTTTTAACGGAACTGTAAAAAACTCCGGGACGCTTGATTTTTCAGACACGGCGGGCGGAACATTTGCGCAGGATTTTACCAATGATACTGGCGGCGCGGTTTCTTTTGCAGGCACGGCTAAAGGAACTTTTTCCGGTGCAGTTACAAACGCTGCCGGCGGAACTTTCGATTTTTCCGGTTCTGCGATTGGAACTTTTGACGGAACTGTAGAAAACTCCGGAACTCTGGGCTTTTCAGACACAGCAACCGGAACATTTGCGCAGGATTTTACCAATAATACAGGCGGCACGGTTTCTTTTTCAAACACGGCTAAAGGAACTTTTTCCGGCGCAGTTACAAACACTACCGGCGGAACTTTTGGTTTTGCAGGTTCGGCGGAAGGAACTTTTTCCGGCGAAGTTACAAACGCTACCGGCGGAACTTTTGCTTTTTCCGGTTCTGCGGCAGGAACTTTTTCTTCTGCGTTCTTAAACTCTGGGGTTGTTGACTTAAAAAATGCTTCTTCGCATATAAAATTTGACGGAAATTTTACTAACAACAAGGACGGAACTGTAACTCTTCCGGATGCCGCCGGCGCAAGCGTTACTTTTGGAACTGGAACTGGAACAGACTCCTTTTCAAACTCAGGAACGGTTAATTCATCCGGGCTTTGTTCTGTCGCCTTTGCGAACTCCCCGGTTGCGGATGGCGGAACATGGATTTACACAGGCGGAGCTAAAACCGGACAAGTTATCCTTTCAGATATTTCGTATAACATTTTGATTTTAAAGGGAAACCTAAAAGTAGCAGGTAATTTGACGGCAAAAGATATTATTATAGTTGAAACGGATTCTCTGAAAATTGAGGGGGAAATAAGTTCGGGTTCAATAGACGTAAAAACAGAGAAACCTATTGAGCTTAAAGGAAAATTAACGGTCGATTCGCTGGCATTTACTCTTTCGGAAAATACAAATTTCCAAATCAATAATCATGAGCTTGTTTTTGGAACAAATGGCAGAGAATGTAAAATAACTTCTGGTTCTGTACCAGCAAAGAACCTTTCGTTTTTTGGAACAGCCGGCTCGAAAATTGATTTTTATTCAGCAAGTTTCGGACAGGGTGCAGACATCATAGGCGATTTTAATTCAGGGCCGGACGTTCTGTTCAATTGCGACGTCCACGCAAAATCCCTGACCGCAAAAAATGCGGAAATCCACGCCGCGGAAATCAATACATCAGAAAAACAGGAATATTCCGGCGCGGTTACGGTCTCCGGCGCGGCAAAAACGAAATTTAATGCAAGCGCGGTAACTTTCCGCGGGACTACAGATATTCAGAACGAAACAGAAGTTTCCGCCACGGGCGCAGTGGCTTTCTCCGGCAATCTTACGGTCGCCGCCAATTCTCCGCTTGCAGTTTCCGCCTCGGCAGCAACTTTTTCCGGCGCAGTAACGACTTTTTCAAAAACCGGGATTACAGCCAGAAGCGGAGCGGTCAGGTTTGAAAAACCTATTGAGGCTGGAGATGAATTTTCCGTAAAGGCGGATTCTACCGGCGGCTCGGTAACTTTTGCCGACACCGTGAAATTTTCAGGAAAAACAAGCATTTCAGCTTCTGCCGGACAGGTTTGTTTTGTATCAACTCTGGAAACATCTTCCGGAGTGCAGGTTTCAGTCGTCTCACATTCGGCGGTTTTTGAAAAAACGCTTACCCTTAAGGACGGGCTTTCAGTAAATGCGGATTCTACCGGCGGCTCGGTAACTTTTGCCAGCACCGTGGTCAGCACCTCAAAAATAGAGGTGTCGGCAAAAACCGCAAGTTTCAACTCCGCGGTTTCGGCAGAAGATTCTATCTCGGTGCAAAACGCGGAAACGGCGGCTTTTGCCTCGGCACTTTCCGCAGGAACTTTTATCAGCGTAAAGTCAGGCGTTTCAACATTCGCTTCGTCTGTAACTGCGGCAAAATCTATGTCCGTAGAAGGCGCAGAAGCGACATTCTCCGGCGATGTTAAGGTTTCGGCAGGAGCACTTTCTGTGATTGCCGAAAAATCTTTTTTCCGCTCGGATGTGAACGTTTCCGGCAAGGTCGATATTTCCGGCACGGCGGCTTCTGTTCAGTTTGATTCTGATTTTATAAGTTCTGGAATTTCTGTTTTTGACGCCGATGTATATTTTTCTGCAAAAAGAAAAAATGATGTTGAAATCAGAACGGAAAAAATGTATGTCGGTTCTGAAAATTCAGAAAAAAATCTTTACATTTCGGCTGTTGACGACGCGGCGGCTTCTGCAAAAAACATAAGCTGGAGAACTCCTGCGGATGTCAGCGGAAATTTTGTTTTACTGAACGGCAATATAAAGCTTTCCAATAATCCTTCCGGAAAAACTCCTGATATTTCGGCTGGAAAAGACATTGTTCTGCTGAACGGAGATTCTTCTTCGATGTACAATGATTCTGTTTCCGCAGATTTCAACTGGCGAAGCGACGCTGAAGGGATTTTTAAATATTCAGGGCGTGAAAATTCAAACGCAGTTTTTCCTGACGCTTTTCCAGACGGAACGCAAATAAGTTCTGAAAAATTTATTTCTTCCCTGAGCGGTCTGGGAAATGGCGTTACGCTTTCCGCCGGAAAAAATTTCTATTGCAACGGCGTAAATCTTGAAGGCGATTCTGCATGGAATCTGAAAGCCGGAAACAACGAAAACTCTGAAAACTTTGCGGAAGCGTACGCTTCTTCTATAAAAAACTGTAATTTTTATTCTTCCGGGAACGGAATTTCTTTCCTTTCTGCGGCGGAATCTGTTGACAAAGGCGGAAACAATGAAAAAGTCTGCTTTGGTCATCCGGAAATCGATTTTGCACGCACAGTTTATGACGATGTCATTGAAGTTTCGTTTAAAGATTCTTTTTCTAAATTAGCTGTAAAAAAACCGGTAAAAATTGAAAATTCAAACAATGAAATCTGGAAAAACATTGCGGAAAATTCAACCTTTTTAACATACGGAAATAACGGTTCAAAAATCAGTTTTACAGGAACTTTTGTTGATGCGGAATGTACGGAATCCACGGATGGAAAAGGCGACCTTGAAAAATTCTTTATAAAAGCGCCGGAATCATGGAATACGGATGCGACAGGAAAGTCTCCGGGAGCAGCGCAAAGTACGGATATGAATGGAATCCATCGTTCTGCTGTTCCGTATTTGAATATTGTTCGTGCGGTTTCAGGAAATTTGCAGGGGCTTCGGGATGAGCATAAAAACCGTATTGCAAGTTATGATGGAGCGGCAAAACGTTTTGATGGTGTTAAGGATTCTTGCCCGCCGGTTCTGCTTGCGGTTCGCACCGGACAGGAGCTTCACGAAAAATTGCCGGAAAAACAAAAAACGCATGATTCCCACAACTTTTTGGAATTTCAGTATTCGGAAGAAATCTTTGTGAATGGCGGCGATTCTTCCGTCGTTAATGTGCAGTCTTCTGCGGAGCTTGCAGGAATTTCAAATTCTTCTGAAAGCGGAATTCTTGTTTCCGGGCTTGCGCAGTTTGAAATCGGAAAAGTAAGCCTTGGCTCGGAATCAGGCATTGCTCCTGAAAAATTGAATTCAATTTACCGCAATTTTGCCGTTTCCCTTTCAAAAGGCGAATCTCCGCAGACTCATCGTTTTAGAATTTCCCTCGCCGGCTATCAAAGTCAGACAGCCGCAGAAAATCCTTCCGGCTTTCCTTACTGGCCGGGCTACATCGATTCTGACAATACACAAATGCCTTCCGGAAGAATAACGCTTCTTCCGCATGGAAATCAGCCTTCCGCTGAAAATCAGAAATTCAACGATTTTATAAAAGATTCTGAAGGAAACAGCCTTCTTGTAAAATCGCAGAAAAATCATTCGTTAAAAAAATTGTCTGTAATTTCAGATTCTTCCGGCGATATTTATAATCCGGACAGGAACGATTCCGTTTATGGAACCTGGGATTTGTCTGCGCCGGTTTTTGCAGTTTATCGTTCGTTTAATTCAAACGGCGCCGCAAAATCTTCTGAATTTTGCGAGATTCTTGGAGCATGCAAGACCTCCGGAACATTCCTGGATAGAATTGAATTTCACGTTTTTGACAATTCCGAGTTGGATTTTGGCGGCGCGGAATGGTTTTCTCAGTTCGGCTGGGGAAAAGATAAGAATACGCTTTTTGCAGAAGATTCCTATGCTTCCGATATTTTCGGCGGTTCAAGGCCTTTTGGAAACTCTCCGGGCGGTTCTGCAAGAACTTCAGGCGGAATAAGATATTCAACGCTATATAATAAATCTTCATATTTTAACTATGGAGTCGACTATGAAACGCCTGCTTCGGAATTTAAAAATTCCCGGATTGAATCAGGCGCGTTCAGCACCCTGTTTTTGTCAAAGATCGGCGACAAAAGGGAAATTTCTTCCGGGGATTCTCTTTATTTTTCAGTTTTCTTAAAAGACGGAACAAAATTGCCGCTGAAGACGAATTTTTCAGTAAGATACGACCAGCAAGGCTGTGTTACCGATCTTGCGGGAAATCTTATGAAGTCAGCGGAAGCGAAATCTGTTGACCGCGTTTCTCCGCGTTTTAATATGACTTCTGCAAAAGTTTCGGGAAACAAGCTTTACGTTGTCTTTAATAAAGAAATCAACCTTGAGCCGGTGGAACTTGAATTTTCCGATGGCACAAAAAAATCATTCGGCATTTCTGATTCCCTGCGCTTTATAAAAATTCCTGCCGACGGACATAAATTTGAAGATTCCGATGTTGTTTCTGATTTATATATTGAAAAAGAAACTGCGCCGTTAAAAATTTATTCTTCTAGTACTTTTACCGGACTGATTTTTACCTTGAACAGAAATGTGACTTTAGAAGATGTGAAAAATTATTATATTCAGAGTTTTTCTCCAAAATCCGGAAAATTTATCGATCCTTTTACCGGCATTAAAGATGTAAAAGTTACAGCGATAACGGATGTGAATGGAAACTATATGTCGCACGGAGATGCCCATGCTTTGAGCGATTTTGCGGTTGACGTGGTGAATCCTGTATATGCTTACGATGACAGATTTATGGAAGAGAAATTCGGTTTTTCAGCTTCCGCGGCGGCCCAAAGCAATCTTTCTGTTCGCGAATGGGATGAAGACCAGCAGAAGGACGGAACTTTGCTTACAGAACACAATCTTTTTGTGGTGACATCGCAGGATTCTGGAAATTCTGAGGATGCGGAATCCTTGCCGGAAAAAATAATAATGTATTACGACAAATCTCCTGATTCTGATTCAGTTTCAAAGGAGTATAATAAAAACCTGGAGCAGAACCTTCGCGTTTGGATTCCGTCCTTAGTTCCTGTTGACACTTCCGGCTCTTCAACGGAACGGATTTATTCACTTACGGCGCTTGCTTCGGCGACAAATTCAAACAATCTGTTTGCGGTCGGTGAAGTCAGCAAAAATATCGCCAAATTTACGCTGGACTGGGAAACTATGGAAAAAAACGGATACTCATCTGGAAATCAGGTTTCTTTTCTTTTTGGACTTGCCGAACCGGATGGCTCGCCTGTGAAAATATGCCATGCTCCTTCCTATGATGAAATAACCGGAGTATACAGGCTTGAGCCTCAGCCGCTTTTTGCATTGCGCCTTAAAAATTCAAATGATCCGGTTTCTCTGGATTTGTGGTCGTTCAGGCTGAAAAGCGCGGTTCTGCAGCGTGGAAATGTAACGATTTTTAACAATGTTATTGATGTGAACAAGGGAGAAATGTCCGTAGTCCGCGTAAATATGCCTTCAGAAGGAAGACTGGATGTAATTGTGATGACTCTTGACGGAAATATAATCCGTTACCTTCAGCACGGAACTGCTTCGGCCGGCGAGCATAATTATTCATGGAACGGAACTTCAAAATCCGGCAAAAAAGTTGCCCGCGGACTTTATTTTGTACGTGTCTTTGGAAATGGCATTGATGAAACTAGAAAAATAATGGTTGTAAAGAACTGACCAATTCTCTATACTTTTAGAGTTATGAATTCAAAAGAAAGGCTTTCGCAGCGTTTTGAAGATATTGGAAGATTCTTATCGCCGGACTTGTGTGCGCTTCCGGGTACTCTTGAAAACATAAGCCGTGAAGGCTGCAAAATTCATTATTCGTTTCCTGTTTCTGTAGACATGAACAGCGATTATGAAGCAAAAATTACTTTCTCTCGCGCGGCAAACGAAACCCTTGCGCTGATTTGTCATCCATGCTGGGTAAAATCAGAAGGAAGCGGCACGGATATTGGATTTCAGATACTTCCTTCAACAGACTATATGCGTCTTGAAAAATATATAAAAAAACTTGGCAGCGACTCGGAAGACAGTCTTTCTGATGAAATAAGCGATTCAATATGCCAGATAATTTGATGAAAATACAAGACCTTCCGGGAGCGGCGTTTCTTGCTTATCCGGATATGACAGGAATGCTGCGGACGGAGCTTTCGGGGCGTTTGCATTTTAACTTAAAGCCTGCGGCGGTTTACGGAGAACTACTTTATTACAGTGATTTTCCTGTTGATTCTGTAAAAACTCCAGATGATTTGCCTTATTGGGCCCGCTCTGCAATGCTAAAGCCGCGGATTCTTGATTTTGAGTCGATAGGCGAGGCCGCTAATTCCTTAAAAAATATTCAGAGAAACTGGGCGCCGTACCAGTACCAGTATTTCCGCCGTGCAAATTTAATTCAGGAAAAACTGCCTTACATTAATTTAAAGCCGCGCTCGTTTCCCGTAAAAATTCCTGCTAAACCGATAGGGCTTTACACATTGATTTCAGAAAAACAGATGATTTTCAGCGCGGAAACCTCAAGTTTTCTCCCGGCAGGAAAAATAACCTTTCTGGAAGACCACGAAAATCCGCCTAGCCGCGCATATTTAAAAATTCAGGAAAGCCTTGCAATGGCAAATCTTTTGAACGGCACGGAATTTCCGAAACCCGGAGAGCACTGCTTTGAAGCCGGAGCGTGTCCCGGCGGCTGGACGTGGGTTCTGGTTGGACTCGGGGCTTCTGTCCATGCCGTTGACCGCGCGGAGCTTTCTCCAGAGCTTATGGAAAATCCGCTGGTAAAATTTCAGGCGCACGATGCGTTTACGTTAAAACCGCAGGATGTGGGCTTTTGCGACTGGGTTTTCAGCGATGTGATATGCTACCCGGAACGGCTTTTAAAGTGGGTTAATGAATGGCTGGAAAGCGGACTGTGCAGAAATATGATTTGCACAATAAAAATGCAGGGAGAGCCGGACTGGAACATCATAAAGCAGTTTTCAGAAATTCCTGGCAGCCGGATTGTTCATTTGAACTACAACAAGCATGAGCTGACTTGGATTCATACCTGCTGATTCGTGCGCTGGTGGCTGAAAGAGGTCGTTCAATTAAAGATTTTTCTGATAAGAGTCGCAATGTCTTTTACAACTTCAACACCTTCTGTTTTTTCTGCCGCAAAAATGTTCTTAAAACCAAGACCTTCCGCGGTTTTTGCCCTCTGCCGGATTTTTGAGACAGCACGGATTTCGCCTGCAAGGCTTAATTCTCCAAAAATTGCGGTTCCCGCCGCGACAGGCCTGTCCGTTCTTGCGGAATACATCGCGACCGCTAGCGCCGCGTCGACAGCGCTCTCGCTAAGCCTTATTCCTCCGGCTACATTTATGTAGATGTCCTGTCCAAGAAATTTTATGCCTACGCGCTTTTCAAGAATCGCCGCGATTCTTGAAACTCTTGCGGATTCAATCTTGTCTGTAAAGACCCTGGAAATCGCGGCCTTTGCCGGTGCGGTCAGAGCCTGGATTTCAACAAGAAAAACCCTGTTCCCTTCAAAAACTGCGCAGCAGGCGACGCCGGCAGGCTGGTTTTCCCTTGTTTCCGAAAGAAACATTGTCGCCGGATTTAGAACCGGTGCAAGACCTTTTTCCGTCATGTTAAAAATTCCAAGTTCATCAACAGAACCGAATCTGTTTTTCTGCGCATGAAGAAATCTTACGTCATCGCTGTTTCTTTCAAAGGAAATTACAGTGTCAACCATGTGCTCAAGAGTTTTTGGGCCGGCAATCGTCCCTTCTTTTGTAACGTGCGCAGTCATCAGCAAGACAGAATCGCGTTCTTTTACCCAGCCGATAAGCTCGTTCGAGCAGTATTTAAGCTGATTTATTGTTCCGGGAATAATGCCGGCTTCCGCGGAATAAACTGTCTGTATTGAATCAATTATCGCGATTGCCGGATTTATTTTATCCATCGCATCAAGGATGTCTTCCAGCCTCATTGTACATAGAATCTCTATACCCTTGCATTCAAGATTCAGCCGTTCTGCGCGTTCTTTTATCTGGGCGCCGGATTCTTCCCCGGAAACGTACAGAATTCTTCCGCATCCGGTTTTTGCCGCGGCTGCCGCCGTCTGAATAAGCAGCGTCGATTTTCCAATTCCAGGCTCGCCGCCCAAAAGAATCGCGGAACGTTTTGTTGCTCCGCCGCCAAGAACGCGGTCAAATTCTTCAATTCCGGTTATAAAACGCAGATTGTCCTTGGCCTTGATTGATTCCAGCGGCACAGGCTTTGCTTTTTCACTGATTGCAGAATTGTTTCTTGAAGAGCCTTGCGCATTTGAATCTATTATGCATTCTTCAAGAGAATTCCATTCTCCGCAGTCAGGGCAGCGCCCAAGCCACTTCGGCTGGCTGTACCCGCAGTTTGAACATTTGTAAACAATCGAGCCGTTCTTTTTCGCCATAAAAAATCCTCTTGCGCAATCTTAAAGCATTTTTTTAATTCGCTGAATCTTAAAATATTTTTTTCTTGAAATTTCCAGTAATTTTATATTCTAAAAAGATTGTGCTGCCGAAAAATTGATTTTCGCCTTTCTCAGTTTTGCCAGTTCTGTCTCGTTTTCTGCAATCGGATTAAAATCCAAGTGAACTTTTGAATATTGCTTCAAAAGCCGCAGTTCTTCCTTTGAAATTTTTTCTATCCGATTGTCATAAATCAAAAGTTCCGGCTTGTTCTGAACATTTATAAACGGAGGAATGAAATCTAGTGAACAAACAGAAGTTGTTTTCCAAGGTTCATTTTTATAAATATTGCAAAAATCAGAGCCTTCTATATAAAGTTTTTTCAGTTTTTGTAATTTTGAAAGGTTGATTTTATTTTCTTTAATTTTTTTGTATTTGCTTATATCTGCTGAAAATTGTATTTCTGCATTTTCAAGATTTGAAAGATTTTCCAAAAAATTTAATGAAGAAATCCAGCAGTTCATTAATCCTAATGTTTTTAATTTTGTTAAATTTGATAGAAAACTGTAATCTCCAGTGTATCGTAAAAAATAAAAGCATAAATTTTCGGTTTCAGAAAAATTTTCAAAGCCTTCAATTGAAATTATTTTTTTTATAGGTAATTTGTTTCCATCCACAACAATCCATTCAGCAGAATTGTCAAAAGTGAGAGTAGAGAAAGTTCTGTCTTCTGCTATGAATTTTATTTCAAAATTTTCTGCAAACATTATTTCAAAAATAGAGAAAAGTATAAGAAACAATATTCTTTTCTTCATATAAAACTCCCCCCCCCCCAGGCATGATTCCAGGCAATTCAAAAGAACCAAAACACCGGGTTTTCGCGAATATGCAAAAAACCGGTATTTTGGCATTATGAATAAAAACAGAATCAAACAATATTCTGCACAACTTTATATCGCAAATAAATTTAAAAAACAGAAATAAAACACAAATTTTTTTACAAAAATTTTAAAAAAATCTCAAAACAACAAAAAATATTTAATTTTTGTTTGTAAAAGTCGTTCCCGGCGCAATCGATTCTGTAACCCAGGTGTTTCCCCCGATTATGCTGCCTTTTCCAATCACAGTGTTTCCTCCCAGAATCGTGGCGTTCGCATAAATCGTCACGTCGTCTTCTATAGTAGGATGCCGCTTTTTGTTCATCAGTTCCTTTTTTACGCTCAATGCGCCCAAAGTTACACCCTGGTAAAGCTTTACGTTGTTCCCGATTATTGTCGATTCCCCGATTACAACGCCACTTCCGTGGTCAATAAAAAAAGATTCGCCGATTACCGCACCCGGATTTATGTCGATTCCCGTCCGTCCGTGAATATGCTCGCTCATGATTCTTGGAATAATCGGAATTCCGTTCCTGCAAAGAAAATGCGCGATTCTGTAAACTGCAATCGCCTGCAGCCCCGGATAAGAGATAATCACATCCTCGTTGCTTTTTGCCGCGGGATCGCCTCTGAACGCCGCCGCAACGTCCAGCATCAGAAGCCGCCGGATTTCAGGAATTTCTTCGATTAAAGCGAAGGTTGTTTTTTCTGCCAATTTAAAGCAGTGCGAATCCCTGAATTTTTTGTCATCCTCAATATTTTTGCAAACCGTATACGCAAGCGCCTTCTGAATCTCTTTTGTCAGCACGGTGATAATATGGTTCACTTTTTGGCCGGTTATGTACCGTATGTTTGTGGGCGTAATATCTTCCGCGTTCTTAAATCCCGGAAAAACAAGCGTCTGCAGCTCATTCAGAACCGCGATTACATTTTCCCTGTTCGGAAAATTTTCGGCGCCAGTCCGGTTTATTCCGCCATATCTGTCGTAAGAATCAAGAATTCCGTCAATAAGCATATCAATATTCATCAAAAAATCCTCTTTTTTGCAGTCTTCATAAAAATATGGGTGTGTCCTGCCGTTCGGCAGGCCGGGCTTTTCAGGGCTGCGGCTTCCGCCTCCGACCAAACGCAGGCGTTTGTTTTCGCGCATTTTTCCAAAATGCGCTCACCCTTTCAATCCCTCACTCTGTAAGCTCGCAGGTAAGCGTCGGGGCTGCAAGCAGTCCCTCACACTCGCCGGCAAAAAAATAATTTGCCTGCAAGCTGTTTCAGCCGGCTGTCGAGTTTTGCTTTGCAAAACTCGCTTTTATTTCTTCCCTAGGGAAGAAATGTGCTCGCAGGCAAGTATCGGGGCTGCAAGCAGTCCCTCACACGCGCCGGCAAAAAAAATAATTTGCCTGCAAGTTGTTTCAGCCGGCTGTCGAGTTTTGCTTTGCAAAACTCGCATTTATTTCTTCCCTAGGAAAGAGATGTGCTCGCAAGCAAGCCGCGGGGCTGCGAGCAGTTCCCAGCTGTGTTATCGGGTTTTGTCCGCCTGAAGCCACAAATACTTATACCATAAATCCGCGTAAAAGACCACAATCACAAGGTTTCTGTTAAAATATTAATCAGCCGGATTTCAATTTTTTTTCAAATAGTCAGAAAAAAATCTATTTGATTTGTAATAGGTTGAATATCGAGTTTTTTTTGCAAAAAGAATAAAAGCGCAGGCAGATTTGCAATTTGTGAAGATTTTTGGCGATTGA
>OCPL01000031.1_pt1 | contig 19093 bp, 11 predicted proteins | sample 1494881 | NCBI WGS metagenome assembly OCPL01 (sample SAMEA3360687, study PRJEB22359) | human gut metagenome | biome: ENVO:urban biome; feature: ENVO:human-associated habitat; material: ENVO:feces | place: Bangladesh | collected 2011 | reverse complement strand
TTGCTCAGATGGATTTGGCTCGCGCTACGATTGTATTAATTCGGGTGCTCCGCACTTTAATTAATTCAATCGCCAAAAATCTTCACAAATTGCAAATCTGCCTGCGCTTTTATTCTTTTTATAAAAAAACTCGATATTCAACCTACTAGAACGAACTGCGCGACAATGGAGTTCCAATCCATTGTCCTTCAGAACCCAGATATTCTTTCTTTTCGCCTTCAATTAAAAACTGAACGCTTTTTACAGTGCTGAATTCAGTCGCTGTATACACAATCTGCATAAGCTGTCCGATGCTTCCTTCAACTCCATAAGAATTGAACTCAAAACTTTCATTAAAATTAAGAGTTGCAACACCGTCTTTTACGCTTGCGCCAATCAACCTTGAACCAGACGGAATAAGGCTCATGGCGTTTTTTTCGCCTGGAACAGGTCCTGCGAGCAAAGCCTTTATTGCATCCGTAAGCGGAGAATCGCTTTTTGCAAGCTGGCGTTTTACAGCCTGACGGCTTACAGAACCGTCCGCACCGATTGAAACAAAATACAAAGTTGCAGTCCGCGTTGTGGAAGCCGGTTTAGGAGCAGCCGGAACAGTGCTGTTTTTAGACGAAGGTTCAGTTTTTTCAGCGGAAACCGCAGACTTATTTTCTTCTTTTTTTTCTGATGCGATTTCCGGCTGTTTTTCCGGAAGAGCAGATGATTCAGCCGCAGAATCAGTTTTTGCACTTTTTTCTGCAGAAGCCGGATTTTCTTGCCGGTTTATTGATTTTTCAGAAGCGGCATCGTCCATTAAATCTATTTCAATATCATCAGGTAAAGTTTTTTCCTGCTCAACAGGATGTTTTTCAACAAATTCAGGCGTAGCAACGCCAACCCTTTCAAAAAAATTGGTTTTCTTAAGGTTAGAAAGAATATTGTCCTTTTTTACAAAGAACATAATAACTATCAAAATTACAAATACAAAAAATACAGCAACATAAAGTCCGCTGTTCGGTTTATTATTTTTATTCTGAGCCATACTTTCTTATCGGAGATTTTTAATGAAAATTTAATCAAGACATTCAAAAAAATGCTTTTTTATGTATTCCGCCGGCCTAAAAAAAATCCCCTTTGCAAGTTTTTTTTGCAAAGGGGGAGGAAAATAAGTGAACTTAAATTTTTACTTTTTTAGCTCAGGAATCAAAAAGTTCGCATCATTACTATCTGTTTGCTTATATTTTTCAGGAAGATATTCTCCATATTTACAAGCCCAATAATTTAGCCAACGAGTACCATTGATAACAAATCTATAGCCTGGCCACATAAAAGAAACTTTATATTCAGGACTTGAATACGTAAATGTGAATGTTCCATCTTCATTTTTTGTCATTCTAGGAGAATTTGCATTCCAATCATTAAGCTGACAAACTGGAACAACGAAATCTATTTCAGATAATGACAAATTAAAATCCTCTGGAACAAACGTGATTTTCAAATGCTCATGTCCATCATCATCAACCCAATACTTATATGGTAATTCTTCTAAACTTTTATAATGCGCATAAACAGTCATAGCTTTAGTTGCATGCTCAATTAAAGCTCCGCCTTCTTTTTCTGTATACCATCCGCAAAAGAAATCTTTTCCTTTTGAAATATCTGGAGACCAAGAAAGCCTATAGCCTTCATAAATAGATTCTTCATCCAGATATGAACCATACGCATATGAACCTTCATTCAAGTCATACTTAATTTGATACTTAGGAAGCTCTTTCCAATGAGCATATACAGTTATTTCTTTTTGCCCTTCCGAAGGAGTAGGTATCAATGTAACAGGATTTCCATTTTCTTCTTTATCATACCAACCTAAAAAATCATAGCCATATAAATCAATAGAATTGTAATAACTAGTTAAAAGAGTTCCCACAAGAGCTTCTTGTTTTTTATACTCATCAGAAAAACTTATAAATTCAGAACCATTATAAATCCCTATAGAAGCTACTCTTCCATCAGAAATATCTGAAGGTGTATTTGTTTTAAAGACAACTGTTATATTCTGAGGCTTACAATACGCCTTTACACTATTTGCCTTTGCCTTAAAGTAATTACTAGTTTCATCCCCACCCAAAAGCTTATAATGCCTACCTTCTTTATAGTTTGAACACCAAGAGCCAACAGCATCGTTTATAGCTTCTGACGTATCTGCATACACAATATCCTTGCTTGAGGTCAAATCTCTTACCAAATCTTGCAAGTTTGTGATTTCCTCTTGATTTTCTTTCACAAATACATTTTCTTCAGTCAGTTTAAGAAGATAGTCCACGTACTTCTGCTTAAATTCTGGAACGGAAAGGAGTTTTTCTATCAGAGGGGCTTCATAAGCGCCTTCGCCCCAGTCAAGAGGATTTCTTGTGGCTGTGTCGGAAAAACAGTTTGTTCCCAAGATGTTGTCGTAATCGTACGGAATAAAATAGGCTTTGCCACTTTTGTCAAAATAGAAGTAGTAGTTGTTGTGATTTCGCCAGTAGTCGTCATCCATTCCCAAAAGCACGTTGCAGGCATAAGTTTTCAAGAACAAGTCCACATCCATTTTGCTTTCGTAGAATTTTTTTATTTCATCTTCTGAACCAAGATTGTTCAACTCTTCTATAAAATCAATAAAACTGCTGCGGGCGCGGACAAGCTCATCCTTGTTTGTCTTAAGATCGTAGTCGTAGCGAAGGCTTTTTGACTCATCAAGGAAAATCTCTTCTACACCAAAGGAGCGGTAACCGTCATAATCTGTTGCCATAGAAGAACCATTAGAAGACTGCCAGCAGCATTTCCAAAGATCGCCTTTGTTGTTTGAAAAAATTCCGCCACCCAAAGTTTCAGACTCCTGCAAAGGTTCCGAGCGTTCCTTTAAGAACTGCTTGTTGATTTCTTCAATCATCGCGTAAACGCCGTAATCCAATTTCTTTGCAGTTCCATCTTCTTCTTCGATGTTGATAAAAAGATGCGCATAGCCTGCGCGAGGAGCTGTCCATATTCCGTTCCTGCGGAAATAGTTGTATCCAAAAACTTCGCGGACGTAAGCCGGGTCTTCCTTAAAGCGCTTCAGGTTCAAGCCTTTCATGCAGCCGGCAAGTTTTCGCTCTTCGCCGGAATCGTCGCACCATTCCTCGAACTTAAGCTTAAAATGTGCCTGATAATATTTATCGTCAACCTGCGGACGGCGGCGACTTGTATTTCCTCTAAGCCGCATTCCAATATCGCTGATTTGCCAAGTGTTGCCACCTTTTTTCATCTCAAAGCCAGCGTGAACGCAGTCTTCGTTTTTAGGATTTTTGTCGTAATTTGTACAAAGCTTGTCCCATTCTTTGCGGCTGATTGTAAGAGTTATTTCCGCAACTGAATCTGTTCCAAAAATATAGTTCAAACTTTCTGTGCGAGACCCCAATTCCGGACCGACATTTTCTTGAATCGTAATTTTTTCTGATGTTACGCCGGTGCTTTCGTTTCCGCTTGTGTCTACAGTTTTTACTGTAAATGTATAGGAACGGCCCGATTTTACGCTGATTGAATAGTTTTTAGTTTCCGGGCTTAAAAAAACTGTATTTTTCGGCATTGATTCTGTCAAAACAGAACGGGAAGTATCAATTGCGCCAGATTTCAGTTTTTCTTCTTTATATGAAATAAAATATCCAAAAACATCTTTTGATTCAGAAACTTTCCACTTTAATGTTGCAACCAAATCTTCAACTTCAACCTTAAAACCTGTGACATCTTGCGGCGATGTTGTGTCGGCTTCCTCTTCCGCTGTTTTTGTTTCAGCTACAATTGAAATTTTTGAAGATGTGTCCTGCTGTTTTGAATCAAGATTTGTAAATGTGAATGTATACTCTGTGCCAGCATTTAAGCTTGTTACGGTAAATGTGTTTGTTTCTTTTAAGCAAGGTTTTGGTTCTGCCAGATTGCCGGCCGCCGGTGTCATTGCAATTTTTACACCGTAATAATTTTGTTCTGGATTTTGCCAGGCTAAAATGATTTTTTCATTTGATGCAGTAAATTTTATATTCTGAATCAGTGAATAATTTTCAGAGCCGCCCCCCCCCGACCCCGAATCGCTGTCTGTTGCGCAGCTGAAAGTCATTATTCCAAAAAGAATAAACGCAGTCGCCATAAACAGGCTTAAAACTTTCTTCTTCATAAAACCTCCGAAAGTATTTATTGATAAGAATTTAAGTTTATAGCACAATCTGCATTATTTCAATTGAATGTTTACCGCAAAATTTTAGCTTGGAACGTGGATTATTTCACGCGGTTTTGAGCCGTTTGCAGGGCCTACAATTCCGCGGGCTTCCATTTCTTCAACAAGGCGCGCGGCGCGGTTGTAGCCAACTTTCAGGCGGCGCTGAATATAGCTTGCGCTGGCTTTTCCAGACTGAAGCACAATATCAAGAGCCTGCTCGTAAAGAGGATCTGCGTCGTCGCCGTAGAAATTCTGCTGTCCGTCATCATCCTCGTCATCATCAACAAAAATTTCATCATCAATATAATCCGGCTCGCCCAAAGTCTTTACGTAGTCAACAACGTGCTCAACATCAGAATCGCTTTCAAAAGTTCCCTGAATTCGCACCGGATACGGACTTACCGCAGAGGCATAAAGCATATCACCTTTTCCCAAAAGTTTTTCTGCTCCAACTGCGTCAATAATGATGTTGGAATCTGTACGGCTTGCAACCATGAAAGCAATTCGGCTTGGAATATTCGCTTTAATCAGGCCGGTGATTACGTTTACAGAAGGCCTCTGTGTCGCCAGGACAAGGTGAATTCCAACAGCGCGGGACATGGCCGCAAGGCGCGCGACATTCGTTTCAAGTTCCTTTCCGCTTGTCGCCATCAAGTCTGCAAACTCGTCAATAATAATAACGATGTAAGGCAATTTTTCGGTGGCAATTTTCCGCTCTTCTATGCGCTTGTTGTAACTTGAAATATCGCGCACGCCCATCTGGTCAAGCAGCGCATAGCGGCGCTCCATTTCGCAAAGACACCACTGCAAGACTTGAAGCGCTTTTTTTGGTTCTGTAATAACAGGCGTCAGAAGATGAGGAATGTCGTTGTAAAGTTTAAGTTCAACAACCTTAGGGTCAACAAGAATCATTTTTACCTGCTGAGGCGAACGCTTGTACAAAATTGAAAGAATTATTGAGTTTACGCAAACAGATTTTCCAGCGCCAGTCGCACCGGCAATCAAAAGATGCGGTGTTTTTGCGACATCTATAATCTGGGATTTTCCAAGAATGTCCTTTCCTAAAATAACTGGAACAGCCATTTTCTGGAATTCCGGCAAATCCTGCTCAATCATTTCGCGGAAACTTACAATCGAACGTTTTTTATTAGGAACTTCAATGCCCACCGCCGCTTTTCCAGGAATCGGGGCAACGATTCGCACGCTGGAAGCAGCAAGGCTAAGCGCAATGTTATCCTGCAAAGCGACAATTTTACTGAGTTTTACGCCTGGAGCAGGCGCAATTTCAAACATCGTTACAACCGGACCTTTTTTAATTCCAATCACATCCGCACTGATCCCAAAATCAGACAGCGTTTTCTTTAATTTTACGGCGCTTTCCTTTGTTTCATTGTCAATCAGCCAATACTGGTCATCTTCATACTGTTCAAGCAGGTCGGTTGGAACAATATACGGCTTTTTTGGACGCGCAACATGGCTTACAGGCGCAGGCTCTGTAACAACGGTTTTTCGTTCTGGAACAGGAGCCGTTTCAATCACGCGTCCTTCAACAGTCGGTTCTTCAGGCTCTGCCGGCTCTTCATAACTTTCACGCTCTTCTTCAAAACCAGGAATATCCCCGCGAAAATTTTCAGAAGAATCTTTGTCTTCCGCGGAATTTACTGAATTTTCATCAAAAAACGAACCGCTTCCGCCGTCTTCCAGTTGCCTCCGGGCATCGTTTTCCATATCGGCAAAAACATCAGAACTGAAAGAAATTGTAGAATTTTCGTCATCTTCCGCCTGTTCAGAATTTTCTTCAGGAATTTCATCTTCAGCTTTTTCTTCGGAAAGGCGCTTGTCATCTTCGTCTGAAATTTCAGGCTCTTCTTCTGCGTTCATATCAATATCAAAAAAATCCGGAGAAAGAGTTTCATGCGTTTGTTCATCTTCCTGAGACTCATCAGGCAAATCATTGAACGGTTCTTCCAGGGAATCATCAGTTTCATCAGACAAATCATCGGATTCAACGTCTGGTTTGCCATAAGGCTCAAAATCTTGGTCTTTTTCGAACGACTCTTCAGACTCGTATGAATTTTCCGGCGAGCCATGCCCTTCCGCCTCAACTTCACCGTTGAACTTTTCAAAATCGTTCAACGAAGACTCAAGCTCATCGTCTTCAACTTCAACAGGAATTTCAACAGCTCCGGCCTGCGCTTTAATTTCATCCGCGTCCGGCCATTCCAAATCGTCAGCAGGCTCAAAAGAATCTTCCGCCTCATCAGCAAGACCGTTCAGAGCGGCAAATTCTTCCTGCGTAATCATTGAATTTGCGCCATGATTTTCTTCTTCATCAAAAATATTTGCAAAAGGATCATCCGCCAGAACGGCAGGCTCTGCTTCAACAGTCGGTTCAGACCCCTCAGTCTTTTCAGTTTTCGGCTCTGAGGCCGTTTCGCTCTGATGTTCAGTTTTATCCTGAGTCCAAGGCTGGGAATTTTCCTGAGTTTCAACAGGAATCTCATCATTTTTTGCAATATCTTCCTTAAATTCAGACGATGATTCCGCAAGAGGCGTTTCAAAAGTTTCTTCTTTATTGACTTCCGGTTTTATTTCTTCCTGTTTTCTTGCAAAGTTTTTTTCCTTAAGCTTCTGTTCTTTTTCCGCAAGAAATTTTTCGCGGTGGAAAATCATATCATTTATGCGCTCGGCGACAAGCCCGGCAATAATTATTTCCATAACAACAAGCATTATGCCTATAATTACAGCAAGGACTATTTTAATTGAAGAAAAATCGTCAGTATAATCTTTTGCAAAATATCGGCAAAGTTTTTCAACAAAAACGGAAGTAAAAAACGGAACAACCGCAGTTAAAAGCCGCATCGATTTTCTGGAAGTCCATTTTGAGGCAAAACACGAAAGCCCGGCGACAAGAAGAAAAACAGGAATCAAAATGCTGGAAAAACCATAAACGGAAAAAAGCATATCGCCCAAAGAATAGGCAGTTATATATAGCAGATTATCTTGAGCCGGACCAAAATTGCCAAAATCAAGAGGAATAAGAGCCAATGAAATTGAAAAAAAAGCGGCAATCAAAAGCAAGATTGTTCCGGCTGCAAAATTCGGTTTATTAGAAATTTTCATAGTTTTATTATCGGCAACAAAAATGACATTTTTTAGAAAATCTTGTCAAAAATACCTGATAAAACAAAAAATTCTAAAAATGCAAAAAAAATGATATAATTAGAATTAGTTTCGAGTTTTTTTACAAAGGATGAAGAATGAAGAAGTTTTTTTTGCAGGTGATTTTGTTTTTTTGCGTTTTCGCCGCGTTCGGGCAGCAGGATGTTCCGGTTCAGGTAACGTATAACGGCGGAAGAAATTACAGCCTTGTGGAACGCACTGATTTGCGCCGCTACGACAACGGAAAATACACAGGTCTTGTAAGCCGCGAAGTCCGTTCATTCATTGTAAACGACGGAAATATGTACGACGGAAGTTTTTACGTTGACGAAGGCACTGTGCACAAAAATGTTTCTGTAGCGCAGGCGATACACGATTCAGTTCCATCCACATTCAAAATTACTCCAGACGGCAACCTTGTAATGATTGAAGACCACGGTTATCCAACGTTCAGAAGTTTTCCGGCATTTCCACGGACAAAAATAAAAAAAGGCGACAGCTGGACTGCACGCGCAATGCGTTCCGTCGATCCAGTGAACAAAGGAATTTTTACAAAGATTCCAATGGATGTTTTATACACTTACACAGGAGATGAAACAGTCCGCGGAGAAGAAGTTTTTGTCTTCAGCGCAAAATGGGCGACACGCTACGGAATTTCTTATTTTGATTTTGGCGGCGACCAGAATCTAAAAAGCGCGAATGGAAGCCACGATGCGACAATGTATGTAAGCAAGAAAACCGGATACGCAATTGTGGTGCGCGATTCCGTGAACGAAAATTTTATTTATAAGGATGGAAATTCTGTAAGCTTCAAAGGAACGATTTCATTGTTCACTGAATATCCGCCGGCAGTTGACAGAACAAAAATCATTGAATCTTTAAAACGCGCCTCCCTTGTTTCAAAAGAAGAAACAGAAGCGCTTTCAAAGCCTGTAAACGAAACGCGTCCTCTTGTCGCTGTTACAGACAAAAATCCAGACAAAACGAAAAAAGCGGACAAAAGCACGACTTCCAAAGATTTTTCAAAGAAACCACAGGAAAAAAACTCAGATATCAAGGTCGAAAACACTCCTGCAGGAATCAGGCTTACAATACAAAACCTTCAGTTTAAACCAGACAGCGCAGAACTTCTTCCTGGAGAAAAAAAACGCCTTGACCAGATTGCAAGCGTTCTAAAAGAAGCCGGAAACAGCCAGTTTCTGGTGGAAGGACATACGGCAAGCACCGGCTACGAAAAGGGCGAAATGAAACTTTCCGCGGAACGCGCGCATGCAGTCGCAGAAGCGCTTGCTAAAAAAGGAATCCAGGCTTCGCGGTTCATAACAAAAGGAAGCGGAGCGCACAAACCGATTGCGGACAATGCGACACCAGAAGGGAAAGCGATGAACCGCCGCGTAGAAATCACAATTCTTGAGTAAAAAGCGGCAATTTGAGCATTGCCTTTTTATAAATTGAAAAAAATTGAACTGGCAACCGGAACAAGCGCGTTGATTCTTCCCGCTTGTTCAATTTGTTGATTCCGCAATAAAACCACAACAGAAAAATCAACAGAAGATTTCGTTTTTGTGCAAAGTTCCAAGCTGAAAAAGCGCTTCTTTTAGGGAAAGCTCTTTGTGCGCCTGCATAAATTCTTTTAAATCAATAGAAAATCTGTTCATGGAAAAATGCTGGAACACAAAAATTTTTTCCCAGTCTGCATATTTTTTCAGCTGGTCGCGGTATTTTGTAAAAATTCCCCTTTCCTTTAATTCGCTGTACCCAACCAGCCATATTTCTGAATTTAATTTTTTTGCAAGTTTTGCAGTTTCTTCCGCCATCCAGAGTTCAGTTTCTTCTATTAAATTTGCCGTTTTTTGTCCGCCATTTTTTGAAATATGCTTCAACTGCGCGGTTTTTGCAGAATGAACAGGAGTCTTGTTTAAAATAACAACATTTTTCCTGAAATCAATTCCAAGCTCCGGGTTTTTCCTGAAAAAACCTTCGCCAAGCTTTCCAGCCTGGCCCACAAGATATTTGTTGTTTTTTAAAAGCTGCTCGTCCTTTCCGGGATTGTCGCCAATCACAAAGAGCTTTATCTCATCATCTTCGGAAATTTCATCAAGCGCACGGTTATAAACAATCGGAGTTTCAAAAGGATATGCAGGAGTTTTTGCCGCATCCGCCGCATTTTTCTGAAGTTCCATAAGGTTAGGAGCAGCCTTGTTCCATTCTTCAATTTTTAATTTAAAATTCCGCCTGAATTCTTCCAGCGCAAGATATTGTTCCCGATTCATAAAATTCCTTTTTTAATAAAGATTTTTCCAGTCCGTTGAATGCAAAATATCGCTTACAGCCTGCTGAATTCTGCGGCTGCTCTGCGTTCCATAAATTTCACTTCTGCGGATAAAACCAATATCGTAGTAGCCAAGAATATTTCCGGCAGAATGGCTTGTAAAACTTTCCGCATAACGTCCGTTCTGAAGAACTATTTCCGGCACAAGTCCCATTCCAACGCCAAGCTGTGCGAGCGCAAGAATCGCCTCATTACCTTCCGTTTCCGCGGCAACAACAGGTTTTACATTCCGGCTTTTTGTCCATTCATCAAAACGGCGGCGGGCAAGCCCTGTTTTTGGAAGAATAAGAGGAACGGAAGAAATAAAATCCTGCGGAGAACCGTTTCCCGGCTTAAAATCAAATTCATTGCTGGCGGCAAAAATCAGCGGAGAACGGCAGACACTGATTGTTTCCATATATGAAAGTCCGTCTTCAGGAATCGCGGCAACCGCAAGATTCGCCCGGCCTTCCCTTACGGCAGGAATTGCGCCGGCTGGATCACCGGTTTCCAGAACAAGCTGAATTCCCGGATAATTTTCTGAAAGTTTTTTAATAAAGAGCGGCAAAATTACATAGCAGGCTGTAACGGACGCATAAACGTGGAGCGTTCCGGTTATTTTATTTTTATCGCCGTTAAAAGCGGCAAAAAGGTCGGCCTGCTTTTCCAGAGTTTCGTGCGCGAATTCCGCAAAAAGCTTTCCGTTTGGAGTAAGCTCGACTTTTCTGTTTGAACGGTCAATCAAATCTGTTCCAGCCTCTTCTTCAAGGCGTGTAATAATCCGGCTCAAGGCAGACGGACTTATGTTGATTTCTTCCGCAGTTTTTGCAAAATGCAGCTGTTTGCTTAAAACAACAAACGCTTTCAATTCATAAAAATTCATTCCTGCCATTCTACCATATTCAATAGAATTTTGACAAATTCACAACCAACAGTTTATAATGGAAGTATTTGGAGGCCTTATGAAAAAAATTATTTCCTCTTTGTGCGTTGCTTTAGCAGGCTCTTTGCTGTTTGCCTACGACATTGCATCAGAAGCACAAATTAAAGACGGTGCAAAAAGCGTAACAAGAACTGATTTTTCAATAGTTTCAAAATTTGGAGAATATTTCCGCACGCCAAGCACAAAATTTACATACATTCTTGATGCGAACGGAAAAACCCTTGAATCCGCAGAACTTACAGCAAGAGATGCAATAATAAACAAAATCACAAATGTTTATGACGAAAAAGGAAACCTGAAAGAACAAACCTGTTCTGACTCAGATGGAATTTTGTTGTGGAAATCGGCAGTAACTTATAAAAACGGAAAAAAATCTGACGTTTCAGACTTCGGAAAAGACGGTTCCTTAAAAACAAAAACCATTTATCTTTACGAAAATTCAAAGCTTTCAGATGCAACTGTCTACAATTCAGACGGCGCGCTTATAGACAAGACAACCTACAAGTACGACGACAAAGGCAGAATTTCTGTTCAGGACATTTATTTCAGCGATGGAAGCCTTGCGCAGGAAAGCCAGATTTCTTACACGGAAAAAGGCGCGAAAGATACAGTTTCGTATTACGACTTGCATGGAAAACTTACTTCAAAATGTGTTTTCCGATATGCGGCCAATGGAACTTTATCAGAAGTCACAACTTACGGCGCGGACAACCAGACAACAACCCGCCAGCTTGTAAAATATGACGCAAACGGAAACATAGCGCGGATTACAACTTACAATGTCGCAAAGAAATTCGGAACAACTGTAAACGAAATGACTGAAATGATTGAATTCGCATACAACTACGGTTCAGCGGCAATGCCGACGCTTGATGCAAAATAAACTGAAAAAGGCTAAAGCAAAGGTGCAAAAACCTTAAAAATCCATCCCGTTATTCTTACAGATAGCGGGATTTTTTTATACTCGGAAAGAGTAAGCTCCCTGCAATATTTTAAGGTTTCCTGAAAATCCATTTCAATTTCTGAAACTGTTTCGTTCTGGTAAAGATAAACGCCACATTCAAAATGATGAAAAAGACTTCTGTAATCCAAATTTATCGAGCCAACCGTAGCCCTTTTATCATCAGAAACAAAAATCTTTGAATGGATAAATCCCCTTTTGTACGTAAAAACCTTGACATCGTTGCTAATCAGCTGCCTTATAAATTTCCGCCCGACACAAAACGTCAGAAAATGGTCGTACTTTTCCGGAACAATTATGCTTACTTCAACACCACGGCGCGCCGCAAAAATCATAGAATTCATCAGCGTATTGTCGATTATAAAATACGGCGTCATTATATGAACATAATCGTGGGATTTTGAAAGAATGTAATTGTAGACATCTTCCGCAATGTCTGAATCCGAATAAGCATCGTTTCCGTAAGGGATTACAATTCCACCTGTATCCTTAAGATTTTTCGGAACATTCACAAAGCGATTGAAATCTGAAAAATTCAGCTCTGTTTTTTTATTCTGAAGATACCAAAGCTGCAGAAATGTAACTGTAAACGTTTTTACAGCAGGACCTTCAATCCTAATCGCGGCATCTTTCCAGTAGGCAAAACGCTTGTGGTTCAGATTTATGTATTCATCAGAAATATTAAGTCCGCCGGTGTAGGCGACTTTTCCGTCAATATCAATAAGCTTACGGTGGTCGCGGTTATTCAGCGCGGTATCGTAAACAGGAATGAACGGAGAAAATATTTTTGCGTTCAAGCCCTGCTTTTTCAAAAAATTTTCGTAGCGGTGGGTCGCCAAAGTTACAGAACCCAGACTGTCGTAAAGAATAAAAACTTCAACGCCGGCGCTTGCCTTTTCCACAAGAATTTCAAGAATCTTGCTCCACATAAAACTTTCTTCAATTACGAAATATTCAACAAAGATGAATTTTTCCGCTTTTTTTAAATCTTCCAGCATTACCGGGAAAAAATTTTCTCCGCAAGAAAAATATTTTGTCTCAGTATTTGTAAAAGTTGAAAAGCCTGCGCTGTTTTTTAAATAATTTGAAATATCCCGTACTTTCGGATAAATTTCCATCGCTTTTTTTTCAGTATTGACATCAGAAAGAAACGGCCGCGAGTAATTTTTTATCTTTTTAAGCCGTTTTGAATAATTTGTTCCCGGAAGATTTTTTTTAAACAGAAAAAACAAGGCAATTCCAAAGAAAGGCAAAATCAGGACAGGTATAAGCCAGGCAATTTTAAATTCATTCCGCCCCGGACTGTTAACCAGATAAAAACAAAACAAAAGGCTTATAACACTGCTGACCAGAAAAAAATTCTGCACGTACGGCATATAAATAAAAACCGGCAGCATGAAAATTCCAATCTGGACAAGAAGAAGCAGCACAACAATAAGAATACGGCTAAAAATAAGAGTCTTTAAAGTTTTAAAACGACGGTGCAAAGCACGCGACTGCCGAGAATTTTTGTCCATCTTTTTGCCAATTTCCTCTTTTACAAGTATAATTAAATATAATAAATTTTGCTATTTTCGCCGACAATAAAATATCCAAAAAGTCGAAGAGCGAGGTATAAAATGAAACAGATTGGAATCAAATTAGCAGACGGCACATTTTACCCGATAATGGAAGAAGGAAAGCCTGTAGAAAAAACATTAGTACTTACAACTGTGAATGACAATCAAACTCGCGTAATTGTCGATGTATACCGTTCAAAAACAGGAACAATGAAAGACGCCGAATATGTCGACAGCCTTCAGATTGACAACCTTGTGGCGCATCCAAACGGAACTGCCGACATCAAACTCAACATCGGGCTTGACGAAAATAATAAACTTCATGCGGAAATGATTGACCCGGAAACCGGAGGAACTTCAAACGCAAACGTAACTCTTGTTTCAAGAACGCTGGAAGAACGGCTTGAGCCGACAAATTACGATGTAAAACTTGAAGATAAAAATACGGCGGAAGAAGACGCTCTTGAAGATTTGCCGGAAGATGAAGAAAACATTCCAGAAGAACCTGCCGAAGAAGACTTTGAACTTCCAGATTTTGAAGAAAACAACGATGAGCCAATTATAGAAAATCCGATTTCGGAAGAAACCTTGCCGGACGAAAATCCATTGGAAGAGCCGCTTGCCGAATACAACGATGACACAACGGAAGCTTTTTCAGACGAAGGATTCGACCTTCCTGATTTTGAAGAAAATGCGCCTTCTGATGAAGAAATTTCAATTCCGGTCGCAGAAGAAGAAAATTCAGAACCTGAAACACAGGCAGAGGACGAAAATTCAGAAGATAAAACAGATACAGCAGGAGCGGCAGCTGCGGGAGCCGGAGCGGCGCTTGGTTTACTTGGAGCCGCGAGCCTGCTGAAAAAACAAGAAGAAGAAAAATCTGAAAAATCAGAAGAAGCCGCCGGTTCTGAGTCGGAATTTAAAGAACCGGAACACACAGAACCAGAAGATGACGCGACTATCGAAGCGGATAAAATTGAACCAGAACCAGAAAGCAGCGACGCAACCGCAGAAGATTCTATGGAAAATTTTGAACTTCCTGATTTTGAAGAAGCCGGCAGTCCAGACGCTGCGACTGAAACAACTGAAGCGGCAGAAGCAGAAGAACCGGCAGAACCAGAACCGATGGAATCAGAACCAACGGCCGAAGATTCAACCGTAACCGCGGCTGAACCTGAACACGAAGCAGAAAACGCCGGAAAGGAAGCTGACACAAAAACCTCAGAGCCTTCAGAATTCGATGACTTTGACCTTCCTGATTTTGACGATAATTCAAATTCCGAGCCGGAAAATGACGAAAAATCCGTTATGGATGACGACGCCTTTTTTGACTCAATTACCGCTGATGACGAAGACAAAGCAAAAGCAGAAGAAGCTGATTCAACATTGGTAAACAACAACACGCCTTCCAGCGGAATAAATTTTGACGGACTTTACGACAAGGAAACAGCCGCGGGCAATTCTTCTGAATCAAATTACGAAACAGAATCCGAAGAAATAAAGAAAAAAACAAAAACGCCTGTAATCATCTGCATAGTCTGCGCAATAATTTGTATTCTGGCAACGCTCCTGATTCTTTTTGTAGTTCCTTCAAAATATAATCTGCTTAACAAGCACGACAAACAAGAATCAGAAGCAGCGGAAATTCAGCAGCCGGAAGAAACAACAGAAATTCAGGAAGAACCGGAGCCAGCCGTAATCGAATCAAAAGAGGAAGAAATTGTAGTTGCTCCTGAGCCTGAACAAGTTATTCCGGAACCGCCAAAAGAACCGGAAAATAAACCGGCTGACATAACATATAAAATCAAATGGGGCGACACGCTTTGGGATATTGCAGATTCATACTACAAAAATCCTTGGAATTACAAAAAAATCGCCCGTTACAACAACATAAAAAATCCTGACTACATAATTTCAGGAACAACAATTACAATTCCTGCAAAATAATTTGAGAAGAACACTTCAATTATGATAGAATAGGGACTGTCTGATAAACTATAGTTATGCTGAATTACCTTATGAATTTATTTCATGGACAGCATTTGAAACGATTGTTTTTATCAGGCAGCCCTTATTTTTTTTACGGAACTTTTTAATTTAAAAATGAAGAATTCAAAATTTTACGCTTTTATACTGCTTTTCGCATTTTCCGCAGTTTTTTCTGGCTGCGGACAGACTTTAAATTCAACATCAGACAATATTCCTGCAAAGGACAGATATTATTATCTAGGATTAAAAAAACATAACGAAGGAAATAATTTCGAAGCAAAACGTCTTTTTTCAGCATCCGCAAAAAAAAGCTCATCATATATCGCAAGGCTGAGCGCAGAAAAACTTACAGAAATCGGGAACGTGCGCGAACGGCTTGAAGCGTGCGACAACCTTATAAAAAAATACAATGATGAGGAAGCGCTGCTGATTGCCGCAGAACAATTTTTTGCGGCGGAAGAATTCACAAAGCTAACGGTTATCACAAACAGCCTAGATTACAAAACCAGCCTGAATCCGCTGATTTACCTGAGATTTTCAGCAATGCTTAAAAACAATAATCCGCGCCTGTTCAATGAAGTTTTTGAATGGTTTACGTTGCGCCCGGTCAGCTCAGAACATTACAAATTTTTCTGCGAAATCTCAAAAAATGAAAATTTTCTGAAAAATCCGGAGCAGGCAAAAATAATTGATTTGCGTTCGGAAGTTTTTAAGCGGAACTATAAGATTGCGTTCGAGAAATTTAACGCTATAAAACAAGAACTGCCTTTGACTCCGCAGATAATTTCTGATGCGGGAAAAATTTGCCTTTACGGAAGCGACGCTTATCTTCAGAACGCCAGATTTTTTGACGAATTAACAGAAAAACTTTCCGGAACAGACACAGAATTTTATTCAAACTTTTATGCGGGCCGTCTTTACGAAAAAATCGATTACCTAACCTATTCCACAAACCGATATAAATCCGCCATGAAATGCGCAAAGACAGATGAACTTTACGACAATGCGCTCTGGTATCTTCTTAGCTTGAATTTAAAAAAATCGACAGGCCAGGGAATAAAAATGATAAAAGAATATTGTTCAACCTGGCACAATCCTGAATATTTTGATGATATTTTTGATATGCTGAGTCCGCTTATGCTTTCTGAAGGACGCTGGAACGAATTCAGCGGACTGTACAAAGCGATTGACGGTTTTGCTTCCGATACAATGACTGCAAAATTCGCATATATCTTTGGACGGCTTGTGCAGGAAAAACTTGCGATTCCAGCAATAGACGACACGCACAAAAGCGAAGACGACGCGGCTTTCACAAGGGCGCTGCTCAGCGGGAACGATGTTTATTATAAGACGCTTGCAATTTCAAAGCTTGGACTGGGCGGAGAGAATGCGGAAGAAATCATCTGCACAACAAAAAATAATCCTGAAATTCCAGTTGATATTGAAGCGGACAACCTTTTGCTTGGCTACATTTCGTTTGGATTTCCTGAAAAAATTTATCCGGAATGGCAGAATCTGAACAAAAAAGGATGCCGCATAAGTTATGAAACCGGACTAAAAATTGCAAAATTCCTTGAAAACTGCGGACACAACAAGAACGAATATTATCCGCAGGCTTTAAGAATCGCCGCAAAAGTCATCAATTCAGCAGACAGACCTGTTTCAAAAGAAGATTTAAAATTGCTTTATCCGCGAAATTACAGCAAAATAATCAGTGAAAAATGCAAAAAATACAATGTTCCAGAAGAAATTATGTATGCGCTCGTAAGAAGCGAAAGTTTTTTTGACCACCAGATTGAAAGCTCCGCAGGCGCGGTCGGACTCACCCAGCTTATGTCATTTACCGGAAACGACATAGCGCATCGACTTAAATACAATGAATATGACCTGAAAAATCCAGACGATAACCTTGAATTTGGAACATGGTACCTGAATAATCTTTCCGGACGACTTGAAAACCGATGGCTTTCTGCATTCTTTGCATACAACGCAGGAATAACAAGAGTTCGTCGCTGGATGAACAACTCTAAAATCGGGTTCAACAACATAAAAAAACTTCCAGACGATTTATTCCTTGAGACAATTCCTTATGAGGAAACCCGCGAATACGGCCGAAAACTGGTAGGAGCAGCGGCAATGTACGCATGGCTTTACTACGGAAAAGAAATCAGCGAGGAAATTGCCGAAATTGTGGAGACATGATTTTCGCCATCCGTGGCTCGCCGCTAACGTTGACTTTTTATGGGAGGACGAATGATTACAATTTCTTTTGAAAACCGCGGAAACTGCGGACTTTGCGAATATTTGTATAATTCCCTTAAAAATCAGATTGTATGCGGCTCTTTAAAATCCAACGAAAAACTTCCGTCAAAGCGCACGCTTGCCGAAAACCTTGGAATAAGCGTGATAACAGTTCAAAACGCTTATGCTCAATTAATCAGCGAAGGATATATTTATTCAATTGAAAAAAGAGGATTTTTTGTAACCGATTTAAAACCATTCGACGGCGCTTCAGAAAATTCAACATACATTAAAAACAAGAATTCCGAAGATTCCGCAAGAAAAGTTACGAAAAAGACAGAAACAACCGAATGGTTCGCGGATTTCAGAAGCAATTCAACAAGCTACGAAAAATTTCCATTCAATTTATGGTCGCACAAAATGCGGCAAATTTTAAACTCCGGAGACGAAAAACTTCTTTCAAGGGTAGGAGTAAAAGGCATTCTTGAACTCCGCCAGGCTGTTTCAAAATATCTAAAAGAATTTCGCAACATGCACGTAAATCCGGAGCAGATTGTCATCGGCGCCGGAACAGAAAATCTTTATTCTATGATTGTTCAATTTTTAGGAAGGCAAAATCTTTTTGCCGTGGAAAATCCCGGCTACCACAAAGTTTTACATGTCTGCCAGCTTAACGGAGCAAAAGCAGTTCCTTTAAAAATTGATTCACAGGGAATCGATATAAACGAACTTGAAAAATCAAATATCAACATTGTTCATGTTTCGCCAAGCCATCACTTTCCAACAGGAATCGTAATGCCAATCCGCCGCCGGCAGGAACTTTTAAGCTGGGCGCAACGCTCCGAAAATCGCTATATAATAGAAGATGATTATGACAGCGAATTCAGATTCAGCGGAAAACCACTTCCGACGCTCCAAAGCGCAGATAAAAATGGAAAAGTAATATACATAAACACGTTTTCCAAAACCTTAGCGCCATCATTCCGAATCAGTTACATGGTTTTGCCGGAAAAATTGCTTCCAGAATTTGAACAAAAAATAGGATTTTACTCTTGCCCTGTCAGCTCATTTGAACAGTTTACGCTTGCAAAATTTATAGAAGACGGAAGCTACGGAAAACACATAATACGCATGAAAAATTTTTACAGAAATCTGCGGAATTTGCTAATTTCATCAATTGAAACAAGCAAAATAGCAAAATTCTGCAAAATTCAAGAACAGGAAGCCGGTCTGCATTTTCTTTTGACAATTGAAAGCAGATTTTCGCAAGATGATTTAGTTTCACGTCTGACAAAAGAAAAAATAAACCTGCCGCTCCTGAACGACTTTTACTACAACAACACAACGCCAGACGTCCGCAATACATTCGTCGTAAATTATAGCGGCATAAAAAAATCCCGAATCCCGGAAATCGTAAAAAAACTGGAAAAAATCATCTCCGCTCAAGCGGCAACTTAAACACAAGATTTTCCCACCATAAAACAACTAAATAAACGCCACACAACGCAAGCTCCGGAAATTGCCCGCCAACAAAAAAGGCCGCAACCGGATATATTCCTTATGCCGAAACAAGAGCCTTGCCTCTCCTGCCCTTTTCCCCCCCCCCCGAAAAAAAATCGCTTTTCATAATGCAAAAATTAACGTCCGCGTCTAAAGAATTTTCTGTCTACATCCTATAAGGGCGGTTCTGTCTAGCAAAATCGAGTTTTTCATGTTCTTACGT
>OCPL01000022.1_pt1 | contig 21904 bp, 20 predicted proteins | sample 1494881 | NCBI WGS metagenome assembly OCPL01 (sample SAMEA3360687, study PRJEB22359) | human gut metagenome | biome: ENVO:urban biome; feature: ENVO:human-associated habitat; material: ENVO:feces | place: Bangladesh | collected 2011 | reverse complement strand
CTACTACTTTTTCCATTATAGGATTGTCATTTTTATCAAATCTTAGATTTCCATTAACATCTCTTAACTGATTGCCAGTTTCTTTTTTAATGACAATACTGGAGTTTTGTAAAGCATTTGTGCATATATTATAAGGTGAAAATCTTTCAAAACTAAGTCTTCTTTCATTGTATATAGTCATAGGATGGGTTTGACCTTCAAATTTCCACTCACCTGTTAGGTTGCTTCTACTTAAATGCCAAAACTCTTGTGAAATCCCTAATTCGCTTTCAAAAAAGTCATTATAATATTTTAACGGTATCCAACTAGCTCCCATAGGTGCATCTATTTCGCTTGGTTTTAAATCTGTTGGAATGACTTCTTTTAAACTTTCTATATTTTTATTTATTTCAGGAAAAGTCTTGGCTATATCTTTGGCTATTTTTAATTTTTCTCTTACATCTCCTGATAGATATTTGGCGGACAAAACAAATTCTTTTTCGCCTTGTGATAGTTTAATTGGATCTAAAAAAATTTGATTTTCAGATATTAGACTATTTGCAACATCATTGCTAGTTTTATTTAAAGTTTTAGCTATATATTCTATATTTGGTTTGCCGTATTTGTTTATACTGGCAATTAATCCATCAAACTCATTGTCAAATTTAATTTCTGATTTTGGTTTTATTACTCTGTGTATTAAAATATTTGCTTTTTCACAGCTTTCTTTTCTTGGTGTGACACCATTTTTTAAAGCTAATTCAGGACTTATTGCTTTTTGGTAGTTTTTTTCAAGTGATGCAATTTTAGCGTAATCTACATCCTGGTCGATTCCACTTTTTCTGCTTGAATTATGCAAAAAACCACATTTTTTATGATAAATATCTAAAAAATTATTTAATTTTTCTCTTGCCTGGATTAATTGGCTATCATCATCGCTAATATCCGTTTTTTCAAGCTCAATTAACTCTTTATGTGCATCTCTTAAATTTATAAAATTTTTAACTCTTTCTTGTTGTGCTGGTTTTAGTTCAGGCTTTGTGGCAAGAATACCATTTGCATTATTTATTTCGCCTTTTTTAATGTAAATTTCATTATTGAATATAAAATAGTTATTTTGTTTTAAATCTTTATAATAATTTGCATCTATTATCTCATCAAGATAAATCTCATCATTAATTTTTGTTTCATTTTTGTGGAATTTATAAATATTTTTTGGTAATGTTTCAACAAATCTATTTAGTTCATTTTCTAAATTCAAATTTGAGTTTTTTGTGCAAACTAGCTCTTCTCCGTGAGATCTAATCTGAATTTCTAAATTTCCTAAAATATTGTTTGGATTTTGAATAAAATAGTTGTTTATTATTTGATTTGTATCTTTAAAATTTTCTACATTTAGCCAATTGTTGTTTAAATTTAAATCTTTACCTTTTTTAAAAAATACAATATCAGTTGATGAGTGAGTGCTATCAAAGGTGTTTTCAGGTAGTCTTACAGCACCTAAAAAAGTTGCGTAATTGTCTATATATCTTCTTGTTATATCTGTTTTTGAATCTAGAAATTTAGTAGAGATAACAAAAGCCATAATTCCATCATCTTTTAGCATATGTGAAGCAGATTTTGCAGCAAAAAAGTTATGTAGAGACATTCTTGGAATATCTTCTTTTAAAGCTCTATTTTTATCTATAATGGCTATTTCTCCAAATGGTGGATTTCCTATTATTGCATCAAATTTAGTAATGTTTTGATTGGCTAAGTCGTCTTCATATCCCATAGCGTAGTGTTTTTGATTTGGAAAAAGTAAAGATAACATATCGGAGCTAAGATGATTTTTCTCAATAGTTAAATATTCAAAATTTGGATTTGGTTTTAAAAAAGCACCGCTTCCAGCACTTGGCTCTAACACTCTTTTCTTATTATCATCACTATTTATCCCCATTTCATTAAGTGCTTTATGTATGGTATTTACCAAAATTTGAGGCGTAAAATATGCGTTTGTGATAGTTTCTTTTGCTTCTTTATATTCTTCTTCGGTCAATAAATTTTTTAAAAGTGCATTTTCTTGTTTGAAGTTTTGATTGTTTTCATCAAAAGCTTCACTAACACCGCCCCAGCCTGTAAATTGTGAGATAATAGTTTGTTCTTCTTTTGTAATTGTGAAAAAATTATTATTGTTTATAGCATCATTTTTTATTTTAGTTAGTTCTTTTGTAAGTTTTATAGCTTCATAATTTTTATAAAATCTATCTTTTTTACCTTTAATGAGAATCTCATCTTGATAGATAAAATCCTCATTTTTATAGGTTGAAGTTAGTTTTAGAGTGGAGTTTCTAATATCTCTTTGATTGTTATTATTTTCTCTAGATCTTCTAGTTTGAAAACTTCCATCTTGTTGTATTTTTCTGTCTGTTTCTCTTCTAATAGGTTGTAAATCGTTGATGATTCCATCGCTATTTTGTTCAATTTGAGAAAAAATTCCACCTGCTCGTTGTCTGTTTTGATGATATTCATCTTTCGTAATTTCATCACTATGTATCGCATTGGGTGACTGATTTTGTCTAAATCTTCCACTGCTTTGATTAGTTTCACTGCTTGGCTGTTCGCCCAACTCTCCTTGAATGCTCCCACTGCTAGAAGTTCCTTCCAGGTCATTCCATTTGGTAGATATTTTGTGTCTATCATCATATAGATCTTTGCTATCTTGTATCCTATGTAATACGGAATTCCTAGACTCTCCTGCATTTGCCAAAATCCCATCATCTTCATCTTCTCTTTGGCTTGTTTGCTCGTGTAGGCTAGAAGTATTAGATGTTCTTGAATTCTGCTTGCTATTTGTAGGCAATGTATCCCATCGTTCATTATGTATTTCATCTCCTTGTCGCAACCATTGATTATCAAGGTTGAGAGATACATCTCTACTAAGTTCAGTTGTAAAATCGAATTCAAGTTGAATAGGTTCATTAAGTCGTTTGTTATTAGTGGAGATGTTAGATTTCTCTTCTCTTTCATATATTCTATTGCTACTTGAAATACTTCCATTTTGGGTTGTTTCTCCCTTGGATAGTCCGTATTGCTGTCTATTTGTGTCCATAAAGGATTGGAATTCTCGCCTATCAGAATCGATTGGATATTCATCCCCGTTAGCCATTGTGCTTCTTCTAGTGGTGTAGTCTCCCTTAGTATCCATTTCTGTGACATTTCGTTCTTCCAATTCTCTTTTTCTTTCGGTGTCATTTCCCAAGCTGCTTTCATCTGCTTCTCCTTTTAGATATTCATCTAGTGTATCAACTTTATTTTTATAAAGTTCTTCAAATAGTCCGCCTTCCCACCACTCTTGTTTTTGTTTTCTCTTTGGCATATCTTTTCCTGAAATTATAATAAAAAATTCTTAATATTAACTTAATATAATTTCTATTATATTAATATAAATTATATTCTTTTAACTGATACCTAAACTTGTAGGTTTTGAAATTCCTTTTTCTTTTTCTTTTGTTTTAGTTATTTTTGATACAGCTTCTTTTGATAATTTTTCTATATTGCTTAATTCTTTTTCTGTAATAGCATTATTTTGTTTATTTATAGGATTTTCATTTTCTTTATTTTGCTCTTTATCATTATTTTTATTGTTGTTTTCGTTAGGAAAATTAAATTTTCTATCTAGTCCATATGAATTTGTAAAAGCAACTAAAAAAGCTTCTAAATTATCATCTCCAAGACCTTTTCCTGCTTTTGCAAGTTCATCTATTCCACCATCAATGGCTTTTTCTATAGATTGAGTATTAACTTTAATCTTATATTTTTTATTTTGATCTTTTTCAAAAATTTTTTTCCAATCTCTTTTGTCATTTTCATTCAATACATTATTTGTTATTTTTTCAGTGCCAATATTTATGAGCTTTTCTAAATTTCCATCTTGAAATAAATTTCTTCCCATTGGTGCATTAAAATCTAATTTGTTTCCACTTGGAGTTTGAATTTCAAAATTTAAAGTTTCTTTAGGAAATTTATTTTTGTTAAAATTTTCTTCTTTAACTATTTGGTCTAATTCATTAACCATCTGCATAACAGCGATAGCACTATCGCCACTATGAATTTTGTCAAAAATACCAGTTTTTTTAAAAAACTTCTTAAACTCAGGACTAAAATTTTTATCAGGTGTGATTTTTATGGAAAAATTTGGTTTTTCTTCATTTTCTTTGTTTGTTGATATATATTCATCATTTTTGATATTTTCATTTTCCATTGTAAATCCTTTATTTTATAATTTGATTAAAATTTTTATTGTAATTGGCAATATTTGAAACAACTTTTATGTTATAAGTGTTGTTATTTACTTTTCCGTTATAACAATTTAAAGCTTTATAGTTTAGTCCCCACTTATTGATACATCTTTTCAAAACAATTGCTCCAAATCCAATGTTAATATCAGGGTTAAATAAATCTTTTTCTTTATAACCCATAGATTTTAACTCGGGCAAATGAATAGAATTAATTTGCATAATTCCTATATCATAACTTCCGTTGTCATTTCTTGCTACTTGATTAGGATTTAAACTGCTTTCTGTTTTTGCAATTCCATATAAAAGCAGTGGTGAAATATTGTTTAATTTTCCGTGTTTTATAAAAAGATGATTAAATTCACTGCAAATTCCTAAATTTACTACCAATAAAAAAAGAAGTAATTTTTTCATAGTTTATTCCTTATATTTCAGGCTTTCCATTTTTATCATTTATAAAACCTATTTTGCAACCTTTTGTCTTCCAACCGCTACAAGACCAATAATAGCCATCTCCTTTTTTGTTTTTCCATCTATTAAGAGCAGAGCCACATTTAGGACAAAAATACTTTGGTATGTTTGGTTTTCCATTTAGGTCTGGATAAATCTCAGAGCATCCATTTTTCCAATTGCTACAACCCCAAAAGTCTTTACCAGTTTTTTGTGAGTGTCTTTTTTGTAAAAATCCTTTTCCGCATTTACAAGGATATGTTTTGTCAATTCCGTTAAAATTTTTATCTAGTAAAGCATTATTTTTTATAAGCTCTATTTGTTCTTCTACTTCATCAAATACTCTATTTAAAAAATCATCTTTATTTAAATTTCCATTTTGAATTTCAAGTTGTTGTTCATACCAAAGAGCGGTCATATCAGGAGTTGATAAAATTTTAGGTGCTAGAGCTATTAAATCCCTACCTTTTTGAGTTGAGATTATGAATTTTTTTTCTTCTCTTATATATTCTCTTTCAAAAAGATTTTTGATGTGTTCTGATCTAGTGGCTGGTGTTCCAATTCCGCCATTTTCGCCTTTTTTATCTTTATCTTTTTCTTTTAAAAGAGTTTTTATTTTTTCATCTTTTACATATTTACTTATCGAAGTTAAATCTTTAAGTAGTGTTGGCATTGTATAATATGGCTTTGGTTTAGTCTGCTTTTTATTTATCTCTATATTTAATGTTTGGCAATTGCCGCTTTCCAAAAGTGATAAATCAAAACTATTTTCTACTTCATCATCATTTTTTTGTTCGCTATCGTTTTCACCACTAAAAAGAGAAAGATAGCCGTTTTTTATAATTTTTTTCTTACTAGTGGTAAATTTATAATCATTAATAAGAATTTCAATATTAGTTTGTAAATACTGCATAGGTTCATAAAATTGAGCAATATATCGTTTTGAAATTAGTTTATAGACATTTTGTTCATCTTTGCTCATAGAGTTAAAATCAAATGTCGCTTCAGTTGGAATGATAGCAAAGTGTGCTGTAATAAACTCATCATTGAAAGCTCTACTTTTTAAATTTGGATCCGCATTTTTTATTATATTTTCAAAGTCGCTTAAATTTGATTTTATCGAGTTCAAAACATTAGCTGAACTTTCCCACATATTAACAGGTAAATATTCACAATCTGAGCGGTTATATGTAATGCATTTGTATTTTTCTCTTAAGTCTTGAGTGATTTTTAGAGTTTTGTCTGGTTTAAAGTTAAATTTTTTAGAACAATCTGCTTGTAAATTTAAAAGATTGTAAGGAAGTGGTGGATATTCTAGTTTGTTTTCATTGGTTACATTTAAAATTCCATTTTTACCCAAGCAGATATTCTTAATTTCATTTGCTTCATTTTCATCTGTGATTTTTTCATCTGTTTTTAAATTTGCTAAAATTTCAGCTTGATGGGTTTTAAATTTTCCAGTTAAAGTATAATAAAAACTACTTTTATGACCTTCTCTTTCTAAGTCTCTGCTGACTACTAATCCAAGTATTGGAGTTTGAACTCTGCCAACACTGATAACACCTTTATAACCATTATTTTGTGCTTTTGTAGTATAAGCTCTTGTTAGATTTATACCAACAATCCAATCTGCTATACTCCTAGCAAAGCCACACTCACTTAAATTACTAAAATCGTTATTTGATTTCATATTTTTTAATTCGGATCTTACGCCTTTTTCGGTTAGATCGTGTAACAAAAGTCTTAAAACTGGTTTTTTATTATTTGCATATTTTAAAATTTCATCGATTAGAATTTGACCTTCTTCATCAGCGTCACCGCAATTTATAATAGTATCTACATCAGATCTTTTTATTAAATTGCAAATTATTTTTAATTGTTCTTTTGAATTTTGTATCGGTTTATATTTAAATTCATTTATTTTTAATGGTAAATCTTTTAAATCCCATTTTTTAAAATTTTCATCATAATCTTCTGGCATATATAATTCAAGTAGATGTCCAAATGCCCAAGTGATAATATTTTCGCCTTTTTGAAAAAAGCCATCACCATTTTTATATTCTCCATCTATACCTGCTGCAATTGATTTTGCAAGAGCTGGTTTTTCCGCTATAAAAAGTTTCATATAAACTTCCTTTAATTTTTGTATAATTTAGCAGAGAAAATCTCTGCTAAAAATTTAAGACATTGATTTACTCTTAGTGGTTTTTTGGGTAGCTTGTTTTAGTATCTTTTGCTCACCTAAATTACCACTATTATCAATTGGAGTAATCGACTTTAATACAGCACCTTGTGTTTTTACAAAATCAATCTCAACCATAGCTGAGCCACCTTTTATTTTGTCAACTGTTTCCATTAGTTGTGGGTAGTTTTGCAAAGTTGAATCTTTTTTTGCAGATAATGTAAAATCACAACCATTTTGAATTTGGGCATTAAATTTGTCAATCAATTTATTGTCACAATTTTTATCAAATGAATAGCCGTTCATTCCTTTGGTGGCATAAAGTTTTTGAGCTGATTTAACAATTTCATTTGCTTGATTTCTCTCTTCTTCTTGTAGAGTTATGCAGATTTTGTTAAATCCATAAGCCTTTCCATTTTTTCCAATTCCAGATTGATAAAAAGCATCAGCTCTCATAAAAGTATCTTGGTTATTTTGATCTTTACCTTTTATATCAATACCTATTTTATCTGCATCAACTGCTTTTAAAAAATTATCAATATTAGAAATCTTGTAAAAAGCATCTCTCGCACCTGGTTTGATTTCTTTTCCATCTTTTTCATAAGGTTTTAATCCACCAAAACCAACTATTGTCAATGTTTCACCTTGTTTATTGACCGATGAACCAGCACTAACATAAACAGAAGTTATTTTTTTATCGGCAGATGTTGAATTGTTCGGAGTAGTATTTTCTACTTCAACATCTTTTTTATTTGTAGCCATTGTAAATCCTTTTTTATTATTTTAGAATAACTTTTTTCTCATTATTGTCACTTATAAATTGGGCATCTAATGGAAAATTTAAAGTTATAGATTGCTCATCTTGTTTAACTGAAATCTCTGCAAATTTTTTGCCAACTTCAATAAGACTATTTAACTCATTGTTTTTAATAAAACAAATTGCAGTTAAAACCCCTAAACTAATTGCTAGTGCAATATTTAATATAATTAAGCTCCAAGTTCCTCCTTTAAAAAATTTAAGATTTTTGTGTAAAAAATCATCATAGCTTTTTGCTAACTCTGCTGATTTTTTATTAAAATTATCAAGTTCATTAGTTTGTTTATCTAAAAATTTGTTTAGAAATTCATCATAAATTTGAGCCATATTTTCAAGTCTAGCTGCTAATTTATTCTGATATTCATTTATGGTTTTTAAATTCTGCTCAAAATCATTTTTAATACCATTGAACTGTTCTTCTATATGTAATTTTGCAAAATCTTCTGAGAATTCTTTTAGGCTGTTATATATGTTCTTTAAAAGTAAAGCGTGATTTGTTAGTTCAAAAATTTCTTTACTTGGCGGATTTATAAAAAAGCTCATTAAAGTTTCAAAATATTTAGAAATCTCTTCCCAATTTTTATTTAACTCATTAATCAAGGCTGTTACAACTTCGTTGTCTGGCATATAGTTTTTCAAACTAACATAATTATTTTTTTGAGCATCCAGTAATTTTTTGAAATTACTAATAGTTCTTGAATAATCCGATACAATTCTTTTATTTTCGTCATTTATTGCGATACCTAAAGCTTTAAAACTTTCTTCCAGTTTTAGTTTTTCTTTCAAGCTTTCATTTTGAATATTTTCTTTATTTAAGTTGGTAGTATCGTCAATATCAACATTTGTTGTTTGAATTACTTCATTAACTATTTTTTCTTTTTCTTCCATTATTCTTGTTCCCAACAATTTTTATTTATTGTAATTTTTTGATAATATTTTGGCTGACAAAAAGATATATGACTTCTTTTACAAAATTTTGACTCGTTTTTAACTTCTTCAACTGAATTTTTATCTTTTGCCTTTAATGAGTTGTAAAAAGTTTGTGGTATTTCATTTTTAGTTATTCCTTTATCCCATTCATCAATAGGAAAAAATTCACCACTGCAAGTATATTTTACTTTTATATCTGTATATTTACTTGTTTGAAGTAATTTGCAACTTTTTGGTAAGTTAGGGTTTATTCTTGCTGATATTGGTATATGTCTGCATCTTCTTTCTCCGCAAATTTCCTTTGTTTTATATTCAACTCTTGAATTTAAATACTCTGTATTGCAAGGCTCTGAAATGTAAACTAAAATATCATCTCTTAGTTTTTTAAATTCAGCATCATTTTCTCCACTTTCTCCAACAGGACATAGTTTTAAAAATGCTTTTCTTGCATTTAATGTATCTTTCCATTTTTTTTCTTTGATTGAAAAAAATCTATTAAGAGATGGTTGGCATTCTCCTGGTTTTACAGAACTACTAAGACATAAAATAGCTTCGCAACTTAATCTAGTGTCACCAGTAAGTAAATCAACTTCAACTGCGTTTAATGAGCCAAATAAAATAGCTACTAACAAAATTATTTTTTTCATTTTGTCTCCTTTGTGTGAAAAAATAATATATTTACTAAGTCTTTTTTATAATTTATTGAATCTAATGGTCTAATTTCTATATCTGCATTTACATCGTTTTTAATAAAATAATCTTTGTATTTCTTTGCTAATGGTTCGTATCCTAAAATAATCAATTTATCAGCATTATGTGCCAAATAAAATGTTTTAACAATTAAATCATTTTTAATTAAAGTATCTTTATCTACTGGACTCAAATAAATATTGTAAGTCCAATTATTATTTTTTAAAAAATTATCTTTAGGAACACTATATTTTCTATTTATAATTAAGTTATGATTTATTGATATAGCTGAACCACTATCTAACTTAATTGGTTTTGGCGGTTTTGAGCAACCATTAAAAAGAAAAATCAAAGATACAAAAATTATAAGTTTATTCATAAATTTCCCCTTGTTTCAAAATTTTCATACTCATCACTGTTATACTCCTCATCTTCTATATTTATATTGTCTAATGCATTTTCTATCTCAGCATCTTCTTCTATTGGCAATTCATTAAGTCTTTTTTCTATATTTTCTTTTAAATAATTTTGTAGTATCTCTTCATTTTGAAGTGGTATTTTTATATAAGTTTCACCATTTTGAATTGCATTTTCTAATGATTTTCTATTTGGAATTCCTTTTATATTTTTTAAACTAGGACTTACTTCTTTGAATTTATCCATAAAATATTTGTTTGAATAATATAGAGCCTTTTGACATTTAATCGGTGGTTTGCCCTCTATTTTGATAATTTCTGTATCAAACTGCATCTCCTCGATCTCTTTTGGAAGCATTAAAGCTCTACTTGTTTCACTTTCACTACCTCCACCGCCTTGACCTAAATTTCTGCTTCTTTGCTTAACTGTTTTTGTGCCAAGAGATTCACTTAATCTTTTTGCATCATCATCTTTCATAGCATAATAAATCCTACAAGCGTGGTTTTTAAGAAGTGTATTAGCTTCTGCTTGTCCATATCCTTCTGGTTTGTTGTTGGTAAGTTGAGAATCTGCTTGATATATTATTAGACTTCTTAAGTCGTATCCAGCCATAAATGATATAGCCGATGAATAAGTTGCCAAATATCCACTTGCTGTAAATTCATCCATTAAAAGAAGGCAAGGATGTTTTAGCTCTTTATTTGATTGTGGTAAGCCTTGCTGAACATTTATTAAAATGAGCTGTTGCCAAAATATATTCAAAATAGGCTTTGCAGAAGCCAATTTATCAGGCGTAATTCCAATATAAATTGTCATTTTTTTACGCCTTAAGTCCCTAAAATCAAAGTCATTTGCAGAAGTAGCTAGTCTCATATTATCAGCTCTAAATATTGCTAATGGGGATATAAAACTACCCATTGCTGAACTTCTTTCATTATCGCTTTTAATTTCAAAGAATGCATCAATTCTTTCTTTTGCCTTTGGAGATACCATTTTCATTTCTACTAAAGTATTGTAAGTATCTGCAAAATTTGATATTGTTTTTATCTCTCCATCGGCTATTTCTACTTCAAAATTTAATCCTTCACTTAATTTTAAGATTCCATATAAAGAAAATGAGCATTCAAGTTTATATTTTTGTAAAAATGCTATACCTTTTCTAGTCCCAAGCAGGTCATTCATCATATAGCAAAGCCCAATAAAAAGATCTTTTGCTTTTCCATTAAAATAATCAGTTACTGAGCCATCATTTTTCAGTGGATACAAAATATTTGCAAAGTCGTTTAGTTCAGCATCGGCATTTTCACCTTTCATATCTATATAAAAAAGTGGATTATAACGATGAGTTTTAAAACTATATGGATTGAATAAAAATATATCTTGTTTTAGAATTTCTTTTCTATATTTACTGGTATATTCAAAACATTCTAATTTTATATCTTGAACAACGCAAGAATTTGGATAATCAAGCAAATTTGGTATAACTATACCAACACCTTTTCCGCTTCTTGTTGGAGCTCCAAGTGCTACAAATTGTTGCCCACCAAATCTCAAAAGCTGGTTATTATACATACCTATAATAATTCCGTTGTTATCTATTTTTCCATCTTTTCCTTTTTTAGGAAATAACCCCATTTTTCTTATATCTGCTGAGTTTGCAAATCTTGCATCTCCATATAATTTTTCTTTTTTTGGTATAAAGGGGAGTAAGAAAACTACACTAAAACTTAAAAATAGAGAAATAGCCAGTGCTTCATATACTTTTGGATAACCATTAATTAAGGCTAAAAATGTAAATTCAGGCTTCCATACTTTTGGAAGTAGTTTTAAGGCGTCATTTAATGCAAATATTACAACACTTGTTAAAAAATAAGATATAGCAAGAGCGACAATACATAAAAATATAATTTGAGCTTTATTTAATTTATTTTGCATTGCTTTAAAACCTCATTTTGTTAAATTTCATACAAAATCCTTAACTTCTTTAAAAATTCCATCAAAGTTTTTATATAGTTTCTGTTCGTATAAATATTCAGTTACTCGCCTAATTCCGTTATGCTCTTTTTTAAAGACTATTACTAAATCGATGATATTTTTTATAATGTCAAGCACCATATCTTTGCCAAGGGATCTGGCAATTTCATTTTGCATAGACATCATTGCTAGTCTGTTGTAGCAATTTTTGACACTTCCTGCGTGACAACTTGTCATTGAGCCATTGTGTCCGCTTGAGATAACATTTAAAAAATCATATGTTTCAGCTCCTCTAACTTCTGCAAGTAAGATTCTGCTCGGTTTCATTCGAAGGCAAGATTTTAAAAGAGCTGTTGAGTTTAGAAAATCACTTTCTTTTGCTTCGCTTGGATAAAAGAGTTGTTGATAGTTTTTATGTTCGTAAAATCTTATTTCTTCAACATCTTCAATGGTTATAATTCTTTCATCTAGCGGAATAAAATCAATAAAAGTTTTCATTAAAGTAGTTTTTCCACTTCCAGTTTCGCCACAAATGACAATATTTTTTCCTTGTTTAATGGCTTGAACAAAGAAATCAGCACTATTTTTATCAATTGATCCACTTGATATATAATCATTTAATGTATATCGAACTTTTGATGGTTTTCTAATTGTGATTGAAACGATACCATCTTTTGTCGCTGGTGGTATTACGATTTGAACTCTCTCACCAGTTGGCAATACGCAAGAAAGTATTGGTTTTGTTTTGTCTATTTGATCTTTTTTGAAAGAGGCACAAGAAGTAGCAAATGCTATTGCTTTTTCATAATCAAAATTTATATTTTCATCTTTATGCCAAACGCCTTGTATATCTTCATAAAATATATAATTTCCACCGTTATAGCAAATTTCATTTATTTTATCATCGTTTAGATATTTACCAAAATATTCGTTTGTATATTTGTTTAAAGATACACTATTTTTTGAAATCATAATTTAGCTCTTTTTGTTCGTTTTCAATCTCCAATAAAAGCTTTTTATATTCTGAGTTAACTTTTAAAAGCTCAATTTGATTTTCTTTAATTTGAATTTCAATCGCTTCGATTTTTTCCATAAGTTTATTAATCTTGTCTGTTTTTATACTCATTTTTAAGCCTTATTTTCTAATAAATTGCCCCGTATAGCGTAATTTATAAACTTTACTAAAATCAATATCTCTATTTACATAAACTCCAACCAGATCGCCGTGATTTTTATATAAAGTCGGTTCTATATTGATAAATTTTTGTAAAGCAGTATCTGCCATATTTCTTGCTGTCTCTCTTGAATTTTCAGTATAATCCTTATTATCTTTTCCAGTTCCGCCATTTAAAGCGGTGTTTGTGACATCGTCAATTATGCTTAGTAAAATAGCAGCACCAAATCTTTGAAGCCAGTGGTGATCGACATATCCTTGAATTCCACTACCGCCAAGTTCATCTGTTGCACCGCTTGATACTGGTATATCTATATTGTTTGGTGTTCTAATTTCTTGCCAAACAACAAAAATTCTATCCATTCCATCATTCATTTGACCAGTATTAAAAAAGCCTGTTATTTTTGAGCCTTTTTCGATCAAAAGCGTATTGCCGTTTTGAGAATAGACATTTTCACTAACAGTGCAAGAAATACCGCCTTTAATTGTGCTTACCAATTTTGTGTTTAAACTGCAACCAATATATGTGCCTTTCGGTAAAAGTAAATTTGGATCATATTTATTTACACTTGCGCTTTTTGCACTAAAAGCTCCTAAATCATAATCTTTGTCAAACTCATTTTTTGGAGTTCTAACAATTTGTCCATTTTCATCAAAGGAGTAATTATAATTTGGATCGGTAAAATCAATAGGTTTATTTTCTTCATTTTCATTATTTGTTGAAGTCGTGTTTGCATTTGTGTTTCCATTATTTCCTATTAAAAGAGAACTTGATCCCTTATAAACTTTCGGAACAAAAAGTGTTCTAACCGAAGTGGCTGAAAATGGACTTTCATTATTTTCTTTAAAAACGTCACTCGTATTTTCATCAATTTCTGTTTTTTCTATCAGTTCTGTAAATTTTTTTTGTTCTTCTTTAAAATCAAAATTTTTCTTTTCAATCTTTGTACCGATTTCATTTTGTTCTATCTTAGGCTCTTTCGGTTCTTTGTTTAAAAATTTCATACCGATTAAAATTAAAATTACAAAAGCAAAAGCTATAACACCAAAACTTTGTAGTTTTTTTATATTTATTGCTTCGTTTTGTAAATCTGAAATTTCAGGTTTTATATTTTCATCTTTTTCATCTATTTTTTCTTGAATAGTTTGATTATTTTTTTCGCTATTCATCTTTTATAATCTCTCTTTCTACGCTTCTATTTATAGTGTTATATGTTTTATCAAGCGGATTTTTTGCATATCCATCGTTTTGAATTCCGACGAGCTTATTGCCACTTCGAAGTAAAATTCTCTTAGCTGTTTTATGCACAACTAAAACATCGTAATTTCCATCTTTTTTTAGGTGTGTATTTAAAATACTTTCTTTTGGTTCACCTCCTACAAATTCATATAAAAACACAGATGGAATTGTTTTTGTATTATTAAAGCCTAAATATGTAAAAACACCATCATCGTAAGCAAAGTCGGGTGAAATTGTTTCGCTTCCTTTGTTTATATGCATCATAAAATCCCAATTTCGTGGAATTGTTGCTTTATTTAGTTCAGTTTCTAATTTCTCTTTGTTTTGGTGTTCTAATTCTATTTTATGTTGTAATTCCGCTTTTTCTTTGGCTTTGGCTTTTGTCTCGTCAGGGTAAGAAAATTCAAGTTTATAATTTATTTCTTTATCGTCTAAAAGCTCTAAATCAAAGACATAAATTCTCTTTGTAGTAGTTACTATTAAATTTGTTTTCCAGTCTTTAGAATTTGGCTGGATAACCATTGCAGCATTTTGTATATCTACAGTTTCTCCGTTTTCATCTGCTATAGATTGTTCTTCTTGTTTAACTACATAGGCTCTTGGCTTAATAAAAAGAAAATTTTCTCTATCTATAAGTTCCCAACCGTCACTAAATCCAGTTGCAATATTTATTATGCGTTCATCATTTGAAAATTCAAGCATTGTAACAAAGCCGTTTTTGCAATTTATTAAAAATACATCATCAGCATTATAATTTGCGAAAGTTATGCGATTGTCAAATTTTGAACTTTTTGGATTTGAGGCGCAAAATCCGAAATTTGAAAAAATTAATATTAAAATTAGAAATTTTCTCATTTTTTACCTTTCCACTTCATCATCTATTCTGTATGTTAAAACTTTAAATCCGAGCGGATTTTCCAATCTCTCTTGTTCATTTGTTAATGTTTGTGGAGAGTAATCATATGCCATAGTTACTATTTTTGCTTTTTTATTTGTAACTGTGCGAGATTGAGCATCTTTGTAAATTTCATTAAATCTTATTGTTGCCGTATTCATACCGTTACTATCATTTAGTGTAACAGATGAAATTTCAATATCAATTTCCGTTTTATTTTTTAAAATTTCAACTCTTGAGTTCGTGCCTTCATAAATTTTCATATAATCTGCACTAACTTCAGGGCTTGATAAAATTTGAGTTTTAATGTAATCTTGTTGAAGCATATTATAATAATATCCTTCTCGTAATTTTACATATGTAGTTGTAAAATATTTATCCAATGCTTCGTTATCCGAAATAAATTCCGTTTTATTTACTGAACTGATAACATCAACCATTCCAGTAGTATTATCTATTCTTATGACATATGGTTCAACGCTTTTAAGTGGAGTAAGCAGACAAACGGCAATAATACTTATTATAGAAATGAAAATTGCAACAAATGCTACAAGCCAAGCTCTACGATTTGATTTTTCAACCAAATATCTTAAACTTGCTTCATAACTTATAGCGGTTTGTTGGTCATTGTTATCTATTTTCATTGTTTTTTTCCATACTAAATTTATTTTCTTTTTTTACTAAATTTTCCATTACATAGCCTTTTTTACGTTTATTAAATTTTGTTCTTTATTTACTGGTATAAAATCTTTATTATCAAACATTTCTTCCCAAGTTAGTGATGATTTTTGATTTAAAGCACAACCATTAAAGAAAAAAATTACCATAATATTTAATAGCAAAACTATTATTTTAATATATTTTATATTATTTAATACCATTAGATTACTCTTTTCCACCTTTTCCTTTTAATTTGTCATAAATTGCTTTGCTGCCTTTAAAAGCCAAAGATAATGGTTTTTTTCCGACATACGCACCTAATCCAATAGCAGCACCAGCCGAACCAGCCGATCCGCGCATAGCATTAATTCCAGATACTTCCAATGAAACATTTGTTAATTTTTCGGCTAAAGATATTATTATTGATATAAAAGCTTTTAAAAAAATAGCAGTCATACAACAATACAAAATAATTTTATAGTCTGGCACTTTATCGAGAGATTGATTGGTTAAATTATTTGTATATTGAATAGCTTGACCTATTCCATACACTGCAAAAAATTTTATAAATAGCAAAGTAAGAACATTTGATAAAACCATTTGAAACCATTGTATAAAAATGGATCTTAAAAAATTTCCAAAAATTAAAAAGTAAAATGCAAGTGGAGTTATTAATAATAATATATAAAAAACTATTGTATTTATAATTAATGCAGAAGTAATGCCAAAAATTGCAACTAAAAATGTTAGCCAAATTACAATTAAATACAAGAAATTTATTAAATCACCAACAACTGGAACTTTGACATTTGTAATTATGAGTAATTTACTAAAAGAGGCCATAGCTTCATAATAGTTGTTTATTTGTTCGGTTATTGAAATTCCGTCATCGTATAATTTTCTAAAACCCTCAATAGCTTCTTTTACTAAACCAAGCCAATCATTTGGAAATAAACAAATATAAATAAAAATAATCTTTAAAAACATATCCCATAAGAAATCTTTTATATTATCATTACTTTTGCCCCATAAAATTTTATAGCCACGATACATTATCCAACATAACATATAGCTTCCAACAATAAATAATAAATTATTGACAATATTATTCATTGCGGTGTCACCTATGTTTGAAAAATAATTATCGATTTGGTTCATAATTTCTGTAAAAAGAAATGTAGATTGCGCCATATTTTATCTTTTTTAATTTTTTGGTAAACTTATATCAGTATCACTTACTTGTTTTTTGATATAATTTTCATTTATTCTTTCGTCTGCTATTTCTTTATTAATTTGTCTTTGTTTTGCATACAAATCAATTTTGATTTTTTCCGCTTGCATAAGAGCAACCTGTGTTTGAATAGCATTATTTAAATCTGAACTTTCTTTTATATCTTTAGAATTTTTAAGTTTTTTAGCAAGATTATTGATATTTTTTGCATACACACTCATCGCTTCTTGCTCGTTTTGATAATAAGCCACATCTTGCACTTGTCCTATTCTTTTATTATTGCAAAGTCTTTTATTTGATTGGTCTACAATGTTTTCACAATAATCGTATTCAAAATATTTTTTCATCAACCCTTTTAGTTGCGCAGAAAGTTTGTTTTTGTCTATATCTTTTGAAAAATCTTGTAGTTCTTCAAAAGTTGTTCCTAATTTATTAGCTTGATCGTAAACCGACTTAACGTCTTTTAAAAATGAAGTGACGTCTCTAACTCCTGTTTGGCTTGCAAGCTGTTTTGCATATGCATTTAATTGCGCCGAATAATGAGTCGTTGTTTCCACCCAACGATTTGCTTCTTTTGCCCACTCTGCGATTTGCTTAAGATTTTGAGTTGCAGTTTGAGCCAAATTTGCACTATCTACAACCGGAATTCCACTTGCAAATAATAAATTTGCAATTACAAGACTTGAAAACAATATTTTTTTCATATGAGCTCCTTTTTTAAATAATTTTTAATTTTTAAAATAAACAGAATATTGACAGAAGCAATTGATTTTTCTAAAATTTGAATTTGTTTTCTCGCACTTACGGCATTCACTTGCTCTGCTACAATTTGCTTTGTTAAAATTTTAAGCTCCTGCATTTTTAGCTCCTATACAAATCTTTCAAATTTTCTAATTTCTCATCATAACTTTTAGTTCTGTCATTTATGATATTTTTCACTTCATCAACAAATGTAGAACCAGTAGAAAGGATAGCAAGATTTACTTTGCCAATACTGCTTAAATCAAGGCTCACAATTGTTTTTTGCCCTGTATTTTTTTTAACCATAAATCTATATAAATTTGGATTTACATTTTTTACAAACTTGTATTCTTCTAAGCTCATGTTTAATTTTTCGACATAATCGCTTTGCTTAGCTTGCGGATTTGCTAAAAGTAAAATCGTAGAACTTTGTTCGATAATTGCAGTTGATATTTTTGATTTGGCAAAGTCTTCGACACTTTGAGTTCCTAAAACTATAAAACCATTTTGTTTTCTAATGGTTTTTTGCTTATTAAAAACCTCTTTTGCAACGATTTCATTTTGTATCCAATCCCAAGCTTCATCCACTAACAATCCAAATCTTCTTCCATCGGTTAAATCCATAATTCTCCAAAGCATATAGTAAGCAACAACATCATTTATTTCATCATCTTTTAACAAATCTGTTCCATCAATTCCATAAATATTTATATTTGTATTTTCAAATGTAAGTTCATCGATTTCATTATCAAAAACCCAACCGAATTTATTACCGTTAGCCCAAAGTTTAAGACGAGATTTTAAAGAATTTCTCTCATTATTTCCCTCTGTTAAATGTTCTAACATTAAAGAAATTCCATAATTTCTTTCATCTTTTTCAAAATTATCCATAATATAAATTACTGAGTTATTAAGGCTTTCCTCTTCAAATGTGCTTAAAATTTCTCCATTTCTAGTTACAAGCATTTTCATTAAGGTTTGTAATTTTCTAATATTTTCTGGAGTATTGTTTACCATAAATGGATTGAACCCAGTCGGCTTTCCAGAATCTATTGTTATATACTTTCCACCACTTGCAAATATGTTTGCACTAGCACCTTTATCTTTGTCTAAAAAGAAAAATGTAGCATTCTTTTTATCTTCAGGTGTTCCTGGTGCAAAAGTATTCTTATCTGCATATTTTTGAAGTTGATCTAATAAAAATCCCATCAATACTGTTTTTCCACCACCACTTTTTCCAATAATTAAGCTATTTCCGAGCAAAAACGTATCACTTGAAAAATCTTTTTTATCTTTTCTAACCTCATGAAAATTAAAATAATACGGTTGTTTATTCGGTGTTTTAAAAATTGTTACTGCATCGCCCCATTGGTTATTGTTTCTTTTACCTTTTGCAAAATTATGAAAAGATACTAAACTAGCAAAATTCAAAGTAGATAATGTATGAATTCTTGGTCTAATGCCAAAATTAGCTGGAAACTGAGAAAAATACGAAGCTGGAAGTGCTATATTTGCAATACTCATTAAAAAGCCCATTTCGCCGAGTGTTGTAATAATTTTATTTGTTTTTTTATCAACTTCTTTTAAACTATCAGCATATACAATCAAACAAAAATGATATTTGCCGAAATTTAGTTCGCCACTGACTAAATTATCTAATGCGGTATCTAATTCTTCAATTTGACTTATTGCATCATCTTCTGCTGATATCATTCTTTTTCTTTGTCTGTCAATGTCTGTTTTTGCTTCGATTCTTGATATAGGCACAAAGCTTTGTGTTAAAACATACTCAATGTTTTCATACATAAGCAAATCAAAAATTCCGCTGAAACTTGCACTTGGATAATCTTTTATTTCAATTACTTTACCAAAGCGTTTTCTACCATTTGTAAAATTTAATTGCATTGTAGAATTCCCAAACATTATGTTATTTAAATTACCATTTAAATATTCATAAATAGGAGCATTTGGTGTTCTTACTCTGTTAAATTCGCCAGAAATTAAAAAATTGTAAAATTCAAGTTGTTCTGAATATTTGGCACCTTTAATTTCATAATTTTTTAATCTTTTTATGCCAAAATCTTTTAAATTTGTTTCAATTGTAATCGCAAATGTTTCAAAGGTTTTGATAAAGTTATTTAGCTGTTTTATTCTCTTTTCAACACTATCTTTGCTAAAAGATGATCTTAAAGCCTTTGTAGAAAATGGCGAATATATCACAGTTAGATAAAATCTATTTTCTTTTAAGTCATTTTTACCAAAGCCATCATAATATTTTTTATCAATCTCACTTAAAAATTCGTTATTAAATTTTGAATTCAGCTTATCTTCAATACTGACTCGTACACTATGAATATAAAATGAGACTAATTTATTATCAAATTGTCTCAAAAGCATATTTATTTTTTGCTTATTGAACTCGATAAAATCATCATTTTCAACTTCAAATGTAATTCCATCTATTCGCCAAGTGCCTATTAAATCATAATTTTTAGTGATTACAATATCATTAATTAATGTCTGATACGGTAAATATTTATCAATATTTGGCACTTTATCAAGTGATATAATACTTAGTTTTGGTATATCAAATTTTAAATTTTGATGAGAATATTTTGAAGCAGTTATATAAGTCTTTTGGTTTGAAAAGAATTTTTTTGATAACGGATTTGTCAAAAAGCTCATTTTTAAAAAAATTAGCCTGAAAATAAAATCGTCTTTCTTTGAAATTTCTTTCATTATGAAAACTACTGGAACAATCAAAGAAAGTATCAACAAATTGATATATAAACCAAGAAGTGCGATCGTAGCACAAGCTAAGAAAAATGGAGTTATAGGAACTCCAAAAATCATCGCTGGGCGAGTCAATGCCTTATAAACTACTTCCATAAGACTAACTCATTAAAAGTTGTGCAATTTCACTTGCACTTGCTATAATCAGAGCGCCTATGATAATAGGAGTACATTCTCTTATTGTTTGACCACCAAAAAGAACTTTATACCCAACAACTAAAATAGCGATTGTAACTGTAGCTATTGAAATATATCTAAGCCATTCAGCTACTTTTTCAAGTAGTGATTTTGCTTTTTCCATTCCACCTGCTGCTAAAACAGAATCAGGACAAAATAGAAATACAAATAAAAATAAAGCTATAACGAGATAGCTTAAACTAAATTTTGAAGTTAGATTTGTGAGAGTTAGACTTTGAGAAGCATTATCAAATTTAAGCTCTCTCTCTCTCTCTCTCTCTCTCTCTCTCTCTTACTGGTAAGAAATTCAACTTAGTAAATTTCATAAGTTCTCCTTAATTAGATTTGCCTTTCATTGCATTCATTGATTTTTTCATTGCTTCTTCTGATTTCTTAGCAATTTCGTCCATTTCTTTTAATATTTCCTCTTTGCTTTTACCGCCCGTGTTTTTTAAATAATATATCGCAGAATATGCATTATCACATTCTTTTTGTTCTGTATCATTCATTGTTGTTTGCTTTTGACATTCATCATATTTATTTTTAGCTTCTTTCGGATTTTGTATAAAGTATTCTCTTGTTTTTACTTCATTGCAGCCAACAAAAACAAAAGCAATTAAAGACAAGAACAACAAAGTTTTTTTAATCATTTTTATCTCCCCATTAAAAATTTCTTTTTTTATTATATCAAAAATTTATTTTATATTTACTAAAAAAATAAAAAATAAAAGAATCTTTGAATTTTTATAATCATTTTGCAACAAAACTGTTATCATAACTATTTTCCTAAATTTTGACTAAGTTCAAATTTTTTTATTTCAAGTCTTAATTTCTCAGTCTCTAATTCAAGTCTTTTGTTTTCAAGTTCAAGCTCTTTGATGTGATCTCCAGTATAATCCATTTGTCGTTTTATATCATTACTACCCTGCTCAAAATTTAACTCGAGTTGTTTTTGTTTATTTATTGTAGACTTTTTTTCTGTAGGTTCGACATTTATAATTTCATCGTCATTATCATCTGTAAATTCATCTTTTTTACCAATGACAATTTCATTTGTAATAATTTTACCATTCTCACTTATATTTTGTGTAATTTCTTTTATTTCGTGTTTATCAGTATTGTCTTTAATCTCATCAAAACCGTCATACTTTGCTTCTTGTGTAACTTGTTTTGTCATTTCCATAGTATCAAAATCAAAATCTTGAACTATCGTCTGTCTTATTTTTCTTATATCTCTAAAGCTTCCTTTGCCAACTATCTGAGGATTTATAAGATAG
>OCPL01000021.1_pt1 | contig 22179 bp, 18 predicted proteins | sample 1494881 | NCBI WGS metagenome assembly OCPL01 (sample SAMEA3360687, study PRJEB22359) | human gut metagenome | biome: ENVO:urban biome; feature: ENVO:human-associated habitat; material: ENVO:feces | place: Bangladesh | collected 2011 | reverse complement strand
AGATTTTCGGCACTAGACCATCCTGATATTCGTGGATTTAGGTTGAAACTTTGTTTCCACCATTACCGACAGGTCAATGATCCGCCAAAAGTTCTTTCTGTCTATTAAGCGGGAATTCGCAAGGATTTCTCCTTGTTTAGCCCATAGACAATATGTAGTGCCTCCACTTTGTATGAGGTAATGCCCATACTGTTAATTTAGTCATTAACATTTTGACGCTAAATCCACGTTTTTACAAACTGGATGGCACTACATATTGTCTATAAATCCGAAATTCGCCCTATCAAGCCAAACGGAGTACATTCAAAATTATATTCAAATTTTTTACTTGCAGACGCATGGGCATAAACAGCGGTCAAAGCCGCAGCCCTTGCAGAATATCCCTGCGCAAGAAGAGCCGCGCAAAGTCCGGCAAGCACATCGCCGCTTCCAGCCTTTGCAAGAGAATTTTCGCCTTTGTCGCAGATAAAAGCCTTTTTTCCGCTAAAAATATAAGTATTCGCACCTTTTGCAACAAGCGTAATGTTCGGAAATTTTACAGAAAACGCTTTTCCAAACTCAAAACGGAAATTCACAACATCAGAAAGAGAATATTTTCCGCCGGATTCTTCATTTTTTTCAGGCGGAAGATTTTCAATTTTCAGATTCAAAGCGTTCACAAGCGCGCACAGTTCTTTTGGATGCGGAGTAAGAATCACCCTCGCGTTCTTCATGGAATTCAGTTTTTCCAGCGCAAAAGCCAGATTCCTACTGTAAAAAAAATCAGCGTCAAGCACAATCGCCGGATTTTCCATATTAAGAACAAAATCAACCGCTCTTTGAACCGCAGTTTCCGCAGCCTCAGAACGGCCTAAACCGCTTCCAATAAGGACCGCCGTTGTTTTTTCCGGAAAATCCTCAGAAACCATAAGTTCCGGCGACATCGCAAATTTCTGTCCTGAAAAATCATTCTGCAAGACAGAAACAAAACCCGCGCCAAAACGAAGCGCAGCAGTTCCGGCGATAATTCCGGCGCCGCATTTTTCGCCAGAAACAACGCACACATGCCCAAAATCACCTTTGTGAACAGATTTTTTTGTCCTTACTGGAAGCTTTATATCTTTTTCTTCTATTAAATAACCATCAGGCTCGGCGCAGGACTCAAAAACAGAGGAAGAAATTCCCAAGTCCGCAACAACAATATCGCCGGCAAAGTCTTTTACCTCATCCTTAAAAAGAACTGTTTTTAACGCGCCCATAGTCACAGTTTTATCCGCGGCAAATTTCATTCCGCTCGGAACATCGCACGCAATACGCACCGCCGGCTGAACATTCGCCCATTCCAACGCAGCCTTTACATTTTGCGGAAGCTCTCCGTGAAAACCAGTTCCAAAAATGCAGTCAACAATTACGTCAAAAGAAGAAAGATTTAGAGAATTCTGAACAATTCCGCTCCATTCCTCCGCGCCGGTAATTCTTACGCCAACGGAAAGACACATTTTTTTCTGAAGCGCCGCTTCTTCGGTCGCAGGCTCGCCAAAAGAAACCACAAGAACATTTTTTACCTTTCTAAAAATCCGCCTGGAAAGCGCATAGCCGTCTCCGCCGTTATTTCCCCGGCCGCAAAAAACAATCACATTTTTTGGCTCAAAGGACAGAACCTCTTTTTCCAATGCGGCGGCGGCATTTTCCATCATAATATTTTCAGGAAAACAAAAGCGCCGCTTCGCCTCTTTTTCGGGAATTGCAGAATTTATGTAAACCGCCTTCAAAAAAAACCTCTTTTGAAGAATTATACCACAACCGAGGGGATTTAAGAATGTTGCGTGTGAAAAATCTAGCTTTGCTCCTCTTATGGCATTAATTTTAGTTAATACGCAGTTATTTTTATATCCATATAGCTTGTATATGAAAAATTTCCGTTACCTCGATAAATATGGTATGTTCCCTTTTCCAAATACAAATACATATCAACAGAAGGAGTACCTGAAACAATTTCTTTTATAACTTTTTTGTCCTCTCCACAAAGCGACAAAGTTTCCTTGTTAGTATTGCTTCCTCCAGAACTGTCTTTCAAAGAAAAACCAACTTTTGAAGTTTTTTCCAAAGTAAATTGATAATACCGAACAGAGCCATTACTTAAACTATCATTAGCTACATCAACATGCACTGTACCTTCTACACCGTCCATACAAATATCGTCTATAGGATTTTGCACAGAAGATGCATTTACAGCATTTTCCGCATTCAATCCTACTACATATCCATAATGACCTTCTTCATCAGAACTACCTTCTACTTCAACCCCTACAGAACCTTTTCCTGTTATCTTACCCTTATTATACCCACAATAACCGCCGGCATAGCTTTTGCCAGAAGTTTTTCCCCAAATTGTACCAGAAACCTGTGTTGAGTCTCCGGCAATTATTCCTTCGTTATATCCACAAATTCCACCTGTATACAAAACTGAATTTTTATTTCCATTAATTTCACACGATTCAACAATGCAGTTTTCTATAGTTCCAGTATTTATATTACAGATTGTGCCAACATAATCTCCAGTTCCTATAATCGTGCAATTTGAAAAAGTACAATTTTTTATTGTTCCGCTATTTTTATTGCAAATGCGCCCATCAAAATTCACATTGCTTATTTCAGAATCTTCAGAAATTTCATCAAAAAGAACATCTGAAATACCTGAAATGTTAAGATTTCCATTAAATAAAATTTTTCCTTTGAATTTCTTGTTTTTTGTCAAAAAAATGGCAGGATTTACCGTAGAAGTTTTGTTTTCAGAAAAATACAGATTTGCTTCAATTATTCCTTCTGTTTCATTTGCAAAAGGAGCGCCCATCAGAGCATTCCAATCTGCTGCGGTTTTAATTTGATAACATTCATAATATTCACTAGCGGAATCAGTATTTTTTGCGTAACACCATTGAGCATACAAAGTTAAATTTCCAGACAATAATGGACTGCTCTCTTTATCATAACGAATTCCTGTACCATTTGCTTTTGTATCCCAACCGCAAAAATACAATGAAGAAGAATCAAAATCTGTAAACAAACCGCTTTCAGATAACAGTTTATCGCCTGTTTCAAAATTTTGAATAAAAGAACTAGAATTGCCATTACGATTCACAAGATATGTTATTTTGAAAGACCATTGAGCATAAAGCGTAATATTTTTTGATAGCGCTGGAGTATCGCCTGGCAAATAAGAAGTTCCGCTACCATCTTTTTTCGTGTTCCAAGCCATAACACGTTTTGCGCCTTCTCCTGTAAATCCTAGCATTTCCCCATCCACAATAGAAGAGTTTGGATAAAATGTCTGAGTTTTTACTGATTCTTCTGCAGTATTTGAGTTATAAGTTACAACAAAAGTTTTGTTTTCAGCATTTTGAACAGAGCCTGACTGATAATCAAAGATGTCAAAAGAGCCTGAACTCAAATATCCTGCCTGAACAAAAACTGGAACCGTATAAACAAAAACGCTTGAATCTGGCGCAGTAAACGTAATTGTTACAATATGAAATCCAGCCGGAGCGGCTTGATAATACAAATCTATGCTGGAACTTCGTATTTCACAGCTGTTGCCATTCTCATCCGTTTCAGAAAAACTAGAAGAACCAGAATCCTTTTCAACAACAACTTCGGAATCCAAAGAAATTGAGACTTTCGGATATGGCGCAGAATCGCTTTTTACAAATTTTTCAAGCTTTTCATCTTTTGAGTACGTCTTTAATGAAAGCTCAATTCCTCCAGTCTGTTCACCTTCCGGAGATGCTGAAAGAGATGTAAAATTTAGTGTTGTTTGTTTTCCATCCGTAAGACTTACTTTTGAAAGTGTCTGCGCCATTGTTGCGCCATAATTTTTTGCCGTAAGCATAAAATCATAGACTCCTGCCGCCATTACAGTTGAATACTGAGATTTTTCAATTTCTTCACAACTGTTCCACTTAGCAAGCAAATTCTTGCTCAAATCGAATTCTATATTGCTTGTGTCTGTAGAAGTTTTTTTCGCATAAAGCTTTATTTCAGAAAGTGTTGATGTGTTTGAATTTTTTTCAGCTTTTACAGTTCTTGAATTTTCTATAATCGCTGAATCAACTTCTTCATAAGATTTCAATCCCACAGAAATACCGATTGCAGCCATTTTATCTCCAGCTGAAACTTCATTTTTATCTAAAATATCATTGCTGCATGCAGAAAATGCAAAAACAACTAAAAAAACAATAGCCGTCAGTTTATTAAAACATTTATTTTTCTTCATAAATTCTTCCCTTTATTTATTAAAAATTGGTTATATCCTATTCTTCAATAGTTGCGTTTACTGTAATTGTTACCCCATAAGTTCTGCCGGAATAGTCTGCAGTTACCATAACAGTATGAATTCCTTCACTAAACGCATAAACAGAAAGAGCGGAACTTGTTTCATACTCAACTTTTTTTCCGTCTATATACCACGTACATGAGGCTGGAACAAATTTTCCAGCATTTCTAAAAGCAGCTTTTAAACACTGAGAATCAACATCATAGGAAATATCAATATCCGCATCATCAGTTGCATCTTTAAAATCTATATTCATCTTAGTCTGCAGCTGTTTCCATTGAGCATAAAGATAAACGTATTCCCTATTCTTACTGCCTTTCCAAGTAAAAGCCGCACCCGGAGAATAAGAAGTTCCTGAGCCGTCAGCTTTTGTATTCCAGCCCAAAAAACTGTAACCCAAAGCATATAATTTATCTTCAGAAATATTCATTTCTTTTCCATAAGTCAAGTTCGCTCTACTTATTGAACTGCTAACATAAACATCTGATGGAGAATTTGTATAATAGCAAAGTGTAGCCGTCCATGGCACCCATTTTGCGGTAAGAGTCATATCTGCACTTTTATTATGATAAATTTCATTTGTTCTATACCAAGCATTCTCTTCATACCAACCATCAAAATCGCAGCCAATTGTGGAAAGTTTATATATTCCTGTAGAAATATCTGTACTATTATAGCTAGGTGAGTAAGTCCAACTCAAAGGCCCTGGAACAGTTCCGTACTCAGAAACAAAAGTTGCGGTATATGTCGCATAGGAATAGCTAGGTTTAAAAGTTGCATTACCAGCCACTTTATATGTATCAAAGTCAATTATGCTTTTAGATTCATCAGTAGAAAGATAGTAACCGTCAAAATTATAGCCAGTTTTTGATTTTGCCTCAGGAACTTTATCTTTTCCAATTATCTCATCTTTATCAGCATAAACTAAAGCAGTTGTTGAAAGATAATCATAAGCGCTGTCGTCTTTATAAAACGTAAGAGCATATCTATCTTCATTGCTGAAACAAGCATAAAGCGTTACTGTCGCTCCATCTACCGTTGTAAGATTTTTTACTTTTTCATCATCAGAAAATTCACCAATGCTATATAACTCCGAAGAATATCCGTTATAGTTTTTTGTCCAACCCCTAGGCTTGTATTCTATTGAATTAGATATACATGTCATTTCATTTTTAGGCAGAACATATTCCGTATCATAAACACATTCAATGGAATCAGGAAGAGTTCCTTCCACAGAAACTGAAACTGAATATGATGATTTTTTTTCAAATTTTATTGTGTATTTTATAGGCGTAAATTTTACAATTATCTTGCAGTCTGATTCTGTTTTATAATTGTATTCCGTTTCAATCTTTTTTCCATTAGAATCATAATAAGTGCAGACATAACCTGTTTTTATGTAACTCAACCACACTGAACCATACGAAGTTTGAGAGTCTATTTTTAAAATATTGCCGGACTCATCAACATAAGTAATAGTTATCCGTTTTTCTGAATAATCATCTCCATCAGAAACTTCAGCTTCACATCCTGCAAAAGCCACAAGAAAAACAAAAAAAACAACGAAGGTCTTTAATAAACCCGGTAAACTCAGTTTCATAAAAATCTCCTGTAAACTGATAAATTTTTATTTAAAATAAAAACGGCACTTCCACGCAGTACGTGAAAATGCCGAATATTTTCGAGAAGAGAATAAAATATATTGCTGATATTAAAGCAGACTACATCCCTAGAACGCTGAACGCTGAACGCTGAACGCTGAACGCTGAACGCTGAACGCTGAACGCTGAAGTTTGCGGGATATTTACTTGAAAGTCAATAAAATTAACAAGAATTTTTCTAAAAACTCGCTCCATATTAAAAGTATAATAATATGAAATTAATAAATTTATCAAGCAAAAAAATTAAAAATACAAAAAATATTCGCAAATAGCCATATCATTGACACATAGCTATTCATAAGTTATCATAAAATTATATTTTGGGTGGCCTTTGGTTGGTTCGACAGGCTCACCAACCAAAACCAGGCTTTTCAGGTTTCCGGCTTTCGCCTTCATTTGCGCGTAGCAAAGCTCCGCACAAACTGGCTTCGCCAGACCTTACAATCCTTGCCACATCAGAAAACGTGCAATTCTGCGCTCAAAATGGAGGTGCTTATGTTCGACAAAGTCGTTCCGGTTTTTGAAATGAAAAACAAACTCTCATATTTTCTGCGAAAGGCAAAAGAAGAAGGCCCAGTTTTTATCAGCAACCGCGGAAAAACCGAATTTGTGCTGCAAACAATAGAAGAATATGAACATTCAAAGCGGAAAGAAAAATCGCTGGTTGAACGCATTCAGGAATCGCGCAAGAATTTTGGCATGGAAAATGACGATTTTGATTTTTCCGCATACTATGAAAAAATCAGGGAAGAAATTCCAATGAACCGCGCCCCGGAAGAACACCTTTTCGACGAGGCATAGCCGATGAAACCAATTTATCTTTTAGACACAAACGCCGTTTCTGAGCTTCTAAAAATTGCACCGAACACCAGTTTCCTGCAGCAGTTCACTAGATACGAAAAACGTTGCGCAATCGCCTCAACAACATGGAATGAGCTTTTATTCGGCGTGAATATTATGGAATCCGGAAAAAGGCGGAATTTCCTGTTTTCCAAAATAATTGACGAGATTCAGGAAGCATTTCCAGTAATTCAGCTTGACAATCATGCGGCATGGATTCAGGCGGATTTACGCGCGCGCCTAAAAGAGTCCGGAAAAAAAATTGATTACCCGGACACAGAAATCGCTGCCATTGCAATCGCAAACCAGATGATTCTTGTAACCAGGAACACAAAACATTTCGAGCCAATCGCCGAAATAAATTCCGTCTTCCATTTTGAAAACTGGTTCAACTAGCGCAAATTCCACGCATGATTCATTCCGCCCCTTTTTCAATTGTAAAAAACGCAATAACTCATTAAAATTAAACAGTCTGAATATTCAGTTTTTTTATAAAATTAGGAAAAATCGCTCTCGGCGTATTTTAATTTGCTCCAAGACGGATTGGGCTCGCGCTTCGCTTGTAAATATTTGGGTTGCGTTGCAACTTTGATTGGTTCTATCGCCCAAAGTCTTCACAAATTAAAATCCGCCTACGCTTTTATTTATTCCCAAAAAAAACCGAACACTCATACAAAACAACTTTATAAATGCGAGGCCAAAATTATGGAAGAAATTCTTGAATTACTGCGACAGAACGCCCGGCTTTCTGTAAAAGACATTGCAAGCATGACAAAAAAAACTGAAACAGAAGTCGCCGCCATTATCAAAAAGCTTGAAGATGACGGAATTATTTTAAAATATGCGGCCATCGTAAACCCGGAAAAATCAGGCGAAAGCAAGGACAAGGTACGCGCAGAAATCCAGCTTCAGGTAACACCAGAACGCGAGCACGGATTCGATGCTCTTGCCGACAGAATTTACAGGTTTCCGCAGGTAAAATCGCTCTTTTTAATGAGCGGCGGCTATGATTTTAAAGTAATCATCGAAGGAGATTCTCTTCAGGAAGTCGCATTCTTTGTTTCAAACAAACTTGCGACACTGGAAGGAGTCCGCTCCACAAAAACCTGTTTTATTCTAAAAACTTACAAAGAAAACGACATTGTTTACGTAGAGGACGAACGCGACAGGCGCGAGGCACAGGCTTAGAAAGGCGGACAACCGCCTTACGCTCCAAACCTTCGGTTTTACGCTATCCACCATGCGGGGACACCCCGCAACGCCCCGCTAAAAAAGCGGCGGGCAAGAACAAAAGGATTCGTTTTAGAGCGCCGCTAAATCTTCTGCAGAAGGAACTTTATGAACACAAGACCAGATAAATTCAGCCGCCTTATGGAATCAATTCCACCCAGCGGAATCAGAAAATTTTTTGAAATGCTCATCGGGCATGACGATGTAATCTCGCTTTCAGTCGGAGAACCAGATTTTCCAACTCCATGGACAATGCGGGAAGAAGCTTTTTATCACCTTGAAAAAGGACACACCTCATACACAGGAAACCGCGGACTACTGGAACTCCGTCAGGAAATATGCAGATACATGGAACGCTACAACATGTACTACAATCCTGAGACAGAAATTCTAGTCACAGTAGGCGCGAGCGAAGGCGTCGACGTTTCACTGCGCGCAATCTTGAATCCTGGCGATGAAATAATCGTATGCCAGCCGTGCTACGTTAATTACGAGCCGCTGGCGTGCCTTACGGAAGCAAAAGTCATTCCGGTTGACACAAGCATAAACGGATTTTACCCTACCGCCGAACAGATTCAAAAAGTCCTGACGCCAAAAACAAAGGCGATAATGATGTGCTCCCCGAACAATCCTACAGGAACAGTTATTCCCGGCGGCGAGCTTGAAAAAATCGCAAAGCTCTGCGTAGAAAATCAAATCTGGTGCATTTCTGACGAAATTTACTGCGAGCTTATTTACGAGGAAGCGAAGCACATTTCAATAGGCTCTTTTCCAGGCATGAAGGACTACACAATCATCCTGAACGGTTTTTCAAAATCCTTTGCAATGACCGGCTGGAGAATCGGGTACGTCGCCGCGCCGGCAGACCTTATTACTCAGATGACAAAACTGCACGGATACAATTCAATTTGCGCACCGATTTTCAGTCAATACGCCGCGACAGAAGGTTTAAGGAACGGCTGGAAAGATGTTGAAAAAATGCGCATAAGCTACCAGCAGCGCAGAAATCTTATGGAAAAAGCGTTCAACGACATGGGACTTCCTGTTCCAGAGCCAAAAGGCGCATTCTATATGTTCCCGGACATTACTTCAACAGGAATTTCCAGCGAGGAATTTGCAACCCGGCTTTTTCAAAAATATAATATAGCTGTAGTTCCAGGAAGCGTATTCGGACTTGGAGGCGAAGGCCACATCCGGGTTTGCTACGCAACTGCGATAGACAAAATAAAGATTGCAATGGAACGCATTGCAGAATTTGTAGAGGAATTAAAAAAGGCAAAAAAATAACTGGAGAATTCTGAATGATTATATCTATCTTAATTGCTATTATTGTGGCTTCGGCGCTGTTTATCATTCTGTCTTTAATAACGGGCAAATCAAATGGAAACCGGAATAAAGACAAAAAGAAAGGCAAGAAGAAGAACAATACGGCAATTATAAAAGAAGCTTCAAAAAAACTTTCTCACGACCCGAACAACATTCCGGCTTTAAGCGAATTGGGCGAAGTTTACTACGGAACTCAAAATTACGAAAAAGCCCTGCCTGTCTACCAGAGACTTCTGGGGCTGCAAAAAGTTCATCCATCAATTGATGAAAAACAGACATCGCTCAGGTATGGAGTATGCGCTTTCCACGAAAACCAGTTTGACAATGCCCTGAAAGCATTTTCTACCTGCCTTAGAGCCGATCCGCAGAATTTTGACGCAACCAACTACATGGGAAAAGTCTTAATGCAAAAGCAGGAATATGAAAAAGCCATCTTGATGTTCAAGCGCGCTTTAAAAATCAACCCGGAAAAAACAGAGGTCATCCAGAATCTGGCATATTCTTTATATTTTGCAAAAAAATACCGGGAAAGCCTTGTTTATCTGAAAAAAACAGTTGAATTAAACCCGGAAAACAAGGAGGCGCTGTTTTACTTTGCATCCGCAATGAACGAAGCCGGCTACAACGAAAAAGCCCTTAAACTTTTCCTTCACTTAAGGCTAAATCCTGTTTTTGGCGCAAAAGCCTGCCTGGCAGCCGGAACAATCCATGACAAGCAAAACGCCCTGGACAAGGCGATTCAGGATTACGAAATCGCTCTGAAACTTGAAAACATCGACCAGGAAACAAAACTTACAATTTACTACAAGCTCGCCCATACGCTCATCACGCAGAAAAACATCGGCCGCGCGCTTGGCTATTTAAGGCAGATTCAGGCAATCGCGCCAAATTACCGCGACGTCCAGGTTTTAATCAACCGTTACCAGGAATTGAACCAGAATTCAAACCTTCAGGCCTACCTTATGTCCGGAACAAGCGATTTTGTCGCGTTATGCCGAAAATTTGTCTCCGGCTACTACCCGAACTCTTTTATTAAAGTCGAAGATATTTCCGTTACCGCAGAATGTGTAGAAGTTCTTTGCGAAGTTCAGGCTTCAAAATGGACCGACACCGAACTGTTCAGGTTTTACAAAAGCACCGGCGCAATCGGCGAACTGTACGTACGTGACCTGCACTCAAAAATCCGCGACATAAAATGCGACAAGGCGTTCTGCGTAACGGCCGGCTCTTTTACAGAAGAAGCAAAAAAGTATGCTGAAGGACGACCTATCGATTTGATTGAAAAAACAAAACTGATTCAAGTTTTAAACAAGCTGGACGTTGTTACAAGGTCTTTTTAATTAAAACAAGATTTCGCTCGCGCTCATCTTTTCCGCCGGAATTTTCTGTAAGATACGGAACAGACAGTTTTTTTACAGAATATTCCAGCCCGAGCGATTTTATCTCTTCCATTTCTTTTGCAATGCTTTCTGACTTTGCCTTGTAGGCAGCAAGAATTCCGCCTTTTTTTGTAAGAGAAAGAAGAGTTTTTGCCATCTTAACATCCAATGGCCGGAATGCGCGGAATGTCGCCACATCAAAACTTTCAGCAGGAACTTTTTCCGCCTCTTTTTTCATTACCGCGACATTTTTCAATCCGCAGATTGCGGCGCAGTTTTCAAGAAAAGCACATCTTTTATCCATGCGCTCAACCAGCGTAAAGTTAAATTCAGGAAAAACGATTGCAAGGGGAATCCCCGGAAGCCCGCCGCCAGAACCAATATCCGCAATTTTAAAGTCCGCAGAATCAAAGCCTTTTGAAAGCTCCAGAATAATTTTATAAGGCGCAAGGCTGTCCAGAATGTGGTTCACTACAATCTCATCATAAACGCTTGTGTTTGTAAGATTATACGCCGAATTAAAAAGGATTATCTCGCTGATATATTTATCCAGTTTTATGGAAATTTCCCCTGCCCTTTCCGCAGGAATTCCAATCTGCGCAAGTCCGTTCAAAAGTTTTTCAGTCGCCGCCATCGCTATCTTCCGTAATTTTATTCGCCGCCAATATCAAGCAAAAAATCCATATTCCAGTCGCCGCCATCGGAAACATATTTCAACGAAACAAGATTTCCAGTCTTTTCAGCCTTAAGCTCAGGTTTCTTAGAAAGCTGGTACAAAAACGAATATTCATTCCTGTAGTCCTGAATCACCTGTGGCTCAACAAAATATCCTGCCGACGCTCCGCAATTTCCATCCGCCTTGAACAAAAGATAAAAAGTCTCATCGCGGGATTTTCCGTCGCTAAGATATTTTCTGTCGCCTGTAAGCAAGAAAGAGCCGTCCTTTTCCTTTTTGCTGAAATAAACCGTGCGGATTGTGTCCTTTATATTGCAGCCATTCACTACAAACCTTAAGATTTTAGGACTAAACTTTAAATTTTCATTTTCCGCCCCAAATTTCGTTACAGGAAGACTAATATTTTTTAATGCAAGGGAATTCTTTTCAGTTTTTTCCTTTAATTCCGAAAGTTCAGACATAACAGAATTCAGAAGAACTTCGTTTGCATTATTTTTTGAAAACTTATTTGAAATCTCAACGTCATTTCCAAGAAGCCCGTAAATTCCTTCAAAAAGTCCGCTGCTTCCCAAATGCGAAACGTCATCCGCAGAAAGATAATCCAGCGCCCTTGAGACCGCCTCTGAATTTTGCTTTTTGGAATTTTTCGCAGTTTCGGAATATTCCTGCGGACTATTTTTTTCGTTTTCAGAAGATTTTGTCCTGCCTTCCCGGTTGGAAACGTTTGTATTCACAAATCCAGGCGTATAAAACCTTGAACCGATTACAGGAGCCGAAATTCTGGGCATTGAAGGTCCTTCCGGCATTGAGGAAATCTTCGGCATTGTCGGAGCGGCCGGCACGGAAACAGAATGCGACTCTGCCAGGCAAAGCGAATTAATTCCAAGCGCAAAAGCAAATGCTCCGCCCAGAAGATTCTTTTTACATATTCGCAAGGCTTTCCTCCACGTATTCAAGCCGCTGTGTAAGCTGTGCAATAGTTTTTTCCAGCCGATTTTTTTCTTTTTCAAGTTTACCGCGCGCATCAATTTTTGTAGCGGAGCAGGCTTTCTGCTTCATCATTTCCCGGACAGAAGCCGGACTTTTGCCGTCCAAAAATTCTTTTTCAACTTCCGCGCGGTCATCTTTTTTTCGAACAGAAGCCACTACTTTCATATTTTCAAAGCCAATCGCAGGATTCACCTCAACCCTGGCAACTTTCTGAATATCTTTCGCAGTATTCCGCGGAAGGCACAGAACCCTGTCGATGTAATCTTCGTAGCGGATATTCGCCTGTTCGCAAAGCTCGTGCGCTTTTATCAAAAGCTTGCCGAACTCCTGCATCATTTTTCCGTTCGCTTCCAGATATTCTTTTTTTATTTTTTCAGTAAGCTCAAGAAGCTCGGTGTTTGATTCCCACTCAAGCTTGTAATAGCCTTTTTCTTCCGCAACCAGAAGAAGCTCGTTAAACTTTGCCCAAAAATGCTGATTGTGAACCTTCGCGTTGTAAACCGTTCCTGAATTACCGGTCGTAGCAAGAAGCTCTTCCGTCTGCAGGTGATGCGTATATTCATGAACCGCCGTGTAGACCAACTGGTTGTCATTATGAAAATTCTTGTTGTGAAGGAATATTTCGTGCGTGTCCGGCATATAAAATCCATTCACGCGCCTGCTTTCCTTTCCTGTTTGTGTTACTGAAAAATCTAGTTGTGTTGGAGCAATATCCAGCAGAATTTCTTTTATCTTAGCATTATCCATTTTATCACCACTTTTTTAGCATCATTACGCTTTTTTTGTTAATGCGGCCCGAATCTGAGCGGCAAAAAGCTTGTTCTGGTCGTTTCGCTCAGGAACAGAAAATTTAGGTTTTCCGTCTTCCTCTGAAATTCTGTAAATGCGCCTTGGATTTGTAGAATACGCCGGACTTTCAGGATTATTTATCCACCAGTCAAGAACAGAAAGAATACAAAGCGTGTATTTCAGCAGGTTAGCGTTATTTGCATTTGTAGTCGCGGTAGTGTTGTTTCCGCCAAGCAAGGTATCAAGCCGTTTTGAAATTTCATTTGAAATGTCAAATTTGTAATGATCCCACGGATTTGAAATCATCGAAACATCGCCGCGCATCGAGGCAACTTTATCGCATAGGGAAACCGCCTCTGTAAAATACGAACGCGCAAAATCCGTACGCAGAAAAAGCGGTCTGTACTTGCTTTCGTCCTGAGGCCGCTCAAGAATAAGCTGGTCAAACTTAAAATTCGGAAGAAAATGCCACTGAGTCTGCCAGAGAAGCGAAGTAATCAGCTTTTTTCCAAACTGGGAATCTTCGTAATCATCCTGGGAATAAATCTGATTCACCAGATCGTTAAGCGGGTCGCAGTAAAGTTTTTCAAATACATTTTCGCGGTAAGCAGACCAGTCGTCCATGACAGAAGAAATAGAATCCTTTTCTTCTGAAACGGCTGTTGAAACCGGCTTAAAATCAATGTTTCGGCAGCCAACAAAAAAATCTTCCAGAATACGGATAAGCACAACCGTAATCTGCATAGGATTTTCAGGACTAAGAACATTAAATCCATCCGCAAAATGGTACAGAGGCTGAAAATACGGATACATATCCGGATGATTTTCAAGCTGCGTAAATCCAGCCTGCGGAAAAAGCTGGTCCAGCAATTTTATTCCTGTCATTACAATCTGATCTTTTACGCCTTTTTCCGGAACAAGCGCAGTCTTCTTCTTTTTTTCAGAATCTTCAGTCTTCACCGCCTTGGCCTTTTCCGGCAACAGCAAATCATATTTGTGAAGCCCTACGAACTTTAAAATATCCGCGACTTTTATTTTAAAGAAATCCGGATATTCCTCAAAAGTGTCGGAACACATCCTCATCAAAAGCGGATAGCATTTTTTTACAATCTCGTTCTGAATATACAGCCACGAAGTAATCGCCTCTTTTGCAAGCGAAGAAAGTTTTTCCTGCGGCGACTCAGGATAAGAAACCTCGTCCGTGTATATTTCCTTTATAAGCTTTGGAATTTTATTTTCACCGTAATAATAAACCTGAATCAAAAGCTTATAGACCGCCCGGATATACGGAATTAAATCCTGAACGACATACGGCTGCGGTAAATCCATAAGCTCGATGTGCGCAAGTTTTACGCTCTGCATCGTCCAGCCTGCAATCATTCTTAGAAATTTAAATTTTATCTCATTTCCATTTGCAATCTTTGCCTTGTAAGAAGCCGGAGCAATCTGAATCAGCGTTTTTATAACCGTAATAAATCCGGACAAATTTTCAACATGATGCTTTAAAGTAACAGTACAGAACTCAGGAACAACCTGCTCATGTCCGTTCTGCTGAAAATACTTTATAAAATTAAAAAGTCCGTAATTCGGCTTGATTCCGTATTCATCGCGCATCATAAGCTTGTCAAAAAGAGAACTTAATTTTGGCGTTACAGTGGCAAGCTCCTCCTGGCGTCGTCTTGTTCCGTTTCCGCGCTGCCCGTTCGCCGCGGCGTCAGAACCTGAATTATTTTCTGAATTTCCAGAAGAAGTCTGACGAATCAGTCTTCCAGTTCCTTTAGAAGATTTTCCTGATGAACTTGAACTGTCTGAACGTTCGTACATAACTTCTCCCCCAAGTTTTTTTGACATGATTTCCGCCTCTCCAGGGTCCAGCTGACCAATAGCCTTTCTTGTTCTATCCAATGTTCCTGGCGCCCAGTCTGCCTCTCTTGCTCTTTTTCCATCATCCTGCATAAAATTTACCCCCTGCTACAGGCGAATGTGACTTTTTTTCACAATTCCCGGACAGTTTTTAAGAATAATTTTATCTCCGTTTTTTGAAACAAGAACACCGTCAAAAGTGCCGTAAATCGTCGTATATACATTTCTCATTACAATTATATTCAATGTCCTGTTGCTTACAGAAGCAGGATTAAACGCCAGGTCAACCATTCCTTCCGTGTCCTGCGCAACCCATTTTTTTCCTATTCCAAAAGGATGAGTTATCTGCACCGGCGGCATCGCGGTAATTTCCCCGTCAACGGAAAGCATATCATTGTTGTAAGTATCCTCATCCAAAGCCATGTAACTTGTATTTCCAAAAGAAAACACAATGTCTTTTCCATTTATATTTGCCATTCCGTACATAATTTCGCTGGAAGAACGTGGCCTAAGATACGTCCTGTTCAACATGAAAAGCCCAAGCCCCTTTCCCTGCGGAATTTCTTTTATATAGTGACGATGCTTTCCTGTGGCGAGTCCGCCTTCCAGAGTCATGGGAACAAACCATGTGGCCGTACAGCGCTGCATTGTCGGCGCGGGATTCACAAAAAGAACCTCGCTTGATTCAGCGTTAAGATGCGAGACATATCTTGCTTTTGCCGCAGGCCTGAACTTGTCGCCGCGGACAGTGAATGTCAACGCCAGCTTATCCCTTTTCCTGCTCCAGCCGATTTTTATGTGGCGCGTTCCGGAAAATGTATTGCAGGAAGCCTCAAAAGTGCTTGTCGGCACAAAACGTCTTCTAGGCCCCATAAAAGAATGATAAGCCAGCTTCTGACCGTTTTCTTTATTCCAGAAAATAACTTCCGCAAGCCCGAACGCCTTGTCATCAAAAAATTCTGCAAGCCCGATATAGTTTTCCACTGCAAAAACAAAACACACGCGGCTTTTAATCCTAAAGTTAGAGAAAAACGTAGAAGTAGGAACGCCGGCAAAAGGAGCTTTTACTCCGCGGATATCAACCGCATCCGAAACTCCAGAAAAAGAACCGAAATTAATTTTTCCGTTCTGAACAATATTGCATGGCGCTTTTACAAGAGGTCTAGAATACACAAAAATCCTCAAAAAAAAATTAAATCAATTTCCTTATATTATATAAGAATCTATTGCGGTTATCAAATAATTTTCTTGTTAATTAAAGACAGCGTGATAAAATTAATGGTAGCCTGAATGTCGAGTTTTTACAAATTGTGAAATAACGCTTCCGGCATATTTTCAATTTGCTCCAGATGGATTTGGCTCGCGCTTCGCTTGTGTTAGTTCGGGTGCTTCGCACTTTAATTAATTCAATCGCCAAAAATCTTCACAAATTGCAAATCTGCCTGCGCTTTTATTCTTTTTGCAAAAAAACTCGAAATTAAAGCCAAATAAACTTTACAACAGGAGATACTTTATGGGAATAAGACTATATTCGCTCGGTGCCGCACAGGAAGTCACCGGTTCAAAACACATAATTGAAATAGACAACCGCCAGCTAATGATTGACTGCGGCGCTTTTCAGGGAAAACGAAAAGAATCTGATGATAAAAACAGGAATTTTGACTTTAATCACGAAAAGCTGGAGGCCGTAATTCTTACCCACGGACATTACGACCACTGCGGACTTTTGCCGGTTCTTACAAAAAAAGGCTACGAAGGCAACATTTACGCAACACCTGCAACCCGCGACATAGCGAACCTTGTAATGATGGACAGCGCGCGCATCCAGGCCAGAGACGCGGAGTTTCTTGCAAAGCAGGCAAAGAAAAAAGGCGAAAAATTTACCTGGCGGCCAATTTTTGATGAAGACGATGTGGTAAAATGCGCAAACCAGATTATCTCACTTTCTTACAACAGAAAAATGTACATCGCCCCGGACGTGCAGCTGGAATTTTTTGACGCCGGACACATCCTCGGCTCTGCGTTTGCAAGCCTTTCAATCCGCGGATGGCATTCAGGCATAAGCAGTCCGTACGTTCATTCAACAGGCGAAAACGAAACCCGAATTCTTTTTACCGGAGACATAGGACGAAAAGAAAAACCGATCATCCGGCCGCCGGCAACAGACATTCCCGCCCCGGACTACATTGTGCTTGAATCAACCTACGGAAACCGAAAACACGAAAACCGCGAATTTGCGCTAAAAGAGCTTGAAAGAGTTGTTCGCGACACCTGCGCAAAAAAAGGCAAAATCATAATTCCTTCTTTTGCAATCGAGCGCGTGCAGGAACTAGTTTATTATCTGCACCTTTTGACAGACCAGAAAAAAATCCCGGCTGTTCCAATCTACGTTGACTCTCCAATGGCGGCAAACGCAACAAGTGTATTCCGCGTTCACCCGGAATGTTACGACGAAAGCGTAAATGAAGCATTCTTAAAGCACCACAAGAATCCGTTCGGATTCGGCTCGTTGACCTTTATAACAAGCGTGGAAGAATCAAAGGCTCTGAACAAAAAAGAAGGACCGATGATTATTATCTCCGCAGACGGAATGTGCGAAGCCGGCCGGGTTCTTTACCACCTTGCGAATGAAATCGGCAACGAGCGCAACACAGTCCTTATAGTCGGCTACATGGCAGAAAACACGCTTGGACGAAAAATCCGGGATGGCGCAACGGAAGTAAAAATTCTTGGCGACATTTACCAGGTAAAGGCAAACGTAGAACAGATAAACGCATTCAGCGCGCACGCCGACTACGAGGAAATGACAGAATGGCTGAAAACAATCGACACAAGCCGCCTGAAAAACATCTTCATGGTTCACGGCGAAAAAGACTCCCAGGAATTCTTTACAAATTACCTGCACGAACATGGCTTTCCGGATGTAACTGTGGTAAAATATGATGAAACCTATGAATTAGGTTGAAATATAAAAAAAAGGAACAAATTAAAAAGTCAACCTGGAAATTGAAATTTCCTAACTGACTTTTTATAGGAGCAATCATGAAAAGAGTATCAAAACTTTTTACAGGCTGTCTTTGCATTCTTGCAATGGCAATCATCAGTTGCAAAGACAATGATGGGGGGGGGAGCGACGAGCTTAAAGCGAGCGTAAACAAAGCGGTAGCCGCTTCTGTATCAATAGAAGAAGAAGCATACACGTCAATCGTAAAAGATACTGACAAAGTAGCTGTCAACACCGAGCTGGATTCCGCCGGAATTGACAAAATTATTGCCGCCGCAACAGATTATTCAGGCTTTGTCAAAGACAACGAGGCTGACCCGACTTATTCAACAAGGGCAATGTCAGCAGAGGAGCTAGGAACAAAAGTTTCAAGAGAACTGGAAGAAAAGATTACAAAATTTAAAGAAGACCTTTACAAGAATGGAAGAGGTTCTTTCAGCTACTCAATTGCTCCAGGTGAAATCACAGGGCTTCCAAATGGAATAAAAATGACAATTCCGTTGTTCTTCATCTCAAATACCGCAGCATTATCAGACGATACAATGACTATAACATTTACAGAAGGAATCAGCTCTACATACTTCGCAGATTTTAAAGAAACAGCCCCTGAAAGCATTTTTAAACAGTCTGCCGTAAATTCTGCCCAGAACTATAATTACAGCATAAGAACAAGAGGCACAGAAAATGGCGGAAACAGCATGGATTTAAATGGCTATGCAAAAATGAATATTTTTACAAGCAGCTGGACTTCGTTCATAACAAAACAGGGAATTGCTGGAAAAATTTCCACAGAACTGAAAGTTGACATAAACTTTACAGAATTCAAGGAAGTTTTTGAAAAACTGCAAAATTCTGAAAATCCTGATGAAATTTCGCTGGAAACATTCTTCAACTCTGAAAACACAAACGCATCTCTTGTAATCAATGTGTGCGATTTGGAGGGAAATGTCATTTATAATTACAAGACGTTCAATAAGATTTCTGACATTACCGATTACATAACCTTATTTGACCTAAGCAGCAAAATCTTAACTCTTTAACCCTAGCTGCAAAGCGCCAAATATTGAAATACTAAAATTATAACATAACGTAACCAGGGCTGCCCATTTGGACAGCCCTGGTTTATAAGCCGGTAAAATTCACGAACCGATAGTTCCTTTTGTTGAAGGAATTGCTCCGTTGCGGCGGGAATCAATTTCCACCGCGGAGCGGATTGCGCGCGCGGCGGCTTTGAACAAGCCTTCCATTTTGTGGTGGTCGCTTCTGCCGCGCAATGTGTCAAGATGAAGATTGCACTGCGCGCTGTTTACAAAGGCCTGCCAGAAATCCTCAAAACAGTCAGTCTGAAAACTCGCTTCCACACCGTTTGAATTAAGGCTTACCAGAGGAATTCCTGTAAGCTCCGCATTGCACACAAGAAACGGACGGCCGCCAAAATCAACAGCGGCGCGCAAAAGAGATTCATCCATCGGATACAAGAACGAGCCCGTCCTGTAAATTCCGGCGCAATCGCCAAGGGCTTTTGCAAAGCACGCTCCCAAAACAATTCCAGTATCTTCAATAAGGTGGTGCTGGTCAACGTTCAGGTCGCCCTGAATTTTTCCGCTCAAATCAAAAAGTCCATGCTTGCAGAAAGAACAAAGCAGATGGTCAAAAAATCCAACCGGATTTTCAACCTCGCACTTTCCAGTTCCATCAAGATTCAAAGTAAGGGAAATCTGTGTTTCCCGGGTTTTTCGTTCAATTGTCGCAGTACGCATTTTTTACCCCACAGACAAAAGCAAATTAAAGCATTACCTTGCGCAGCTCGTATTCCAAAATATCCGTTGCCCCAAGGCTCTGCAATTTTGGAAGCAATGTAGGAACTTCGCTTTTTTTAACCGCAATTTTTACAGCATAACCGTCATCGCCGAACAACGGAGAAACAGTCGGGCTTTTCATAGAAGGAATTCCTTTTATCAGGCTGTCGAAGTCAGCTTTCGCAACGTTCATTTCAAGCATAACGCGTGAGCGGGCCGCAAGCACCGCCTCAAAAAGCATTTTAAGCTCAAGAATCTTCTGTTTTTTAGAAGGATTTTTCATAGCCTCTTTTGAAGCATACATCCTTGTTGAAGATTCCATCAGCGTATCAACAATCTTAAGCCGGTTCGCGCGCAAAGAAGAGCCCGTAGAAGTGTTATCAATAAGAATCTGCGCAAGCGCATCATCGTTATCCTGCACAAAACCTTCCGAAGTTCCCCATGTGCGGAAAATCGTTCCTTCAATCTTTTTAGAATCAATATATTTTTTTGTAAGGTTCTGATATTCAGTCGCGATTGTAACTTTGCCTTTTAAGAGTTTTTCGTAATCTTTTGTTTCCGGTATAGCGGCAATAATGCGCACCGGATCAAAGCCTAAATCCATTATTTCTTCAACATCGTTTTCAACGCCATTTTCATAAACCCAGTCTTTTCCGCTAAAACCAACATCGGCACAGTTTTTTGCGAGCAGCGCGCTGGTAATCTGCGGTTTTACAACCTGAAAAGCCAAATCATCCTGATTTGTAACAGGAAAATAAGTTCTATCCGGCAAATGAATGGAAATTCCTACATCATTTAAAAGTTCGTAAACCGATTCATAAATCCGGCCCTTAGCCAAAAGAATCTTTAATTTTTCCATTTTTGCACTCCAAATCTGTTTTTTTATGATTGTATTATAATGAAAGAAACACAAAAAATTCAATGTTATAGCCTGAATGGTGATTTTTTTATTGCCGAATCCACAAAGCGAACAGGCAGGAAGAAAAGTAAAAATCATTCATTATAAAAAAGATTGTTCAAAGCCGGTATTTTTCGTAAAATATTTTTATGGCTTTCAATGCGGCGGATTTTTTAAAAAAAACTTTAGACATCACAATTCTTTGCAAGGTTGTGGACAATTTTGGCGACATCGGATTTGTATATCGCCTTGCACGTTCGCTCTCCGACCTTTGCCCAAACCTGAAACTTAGAATTGTCGCGGATAATCTAAAGTCGTTCAGCCTTTTGTGTCCCCAAATCGACCCTACAAAAGATGAGCAGACCGCAAACGGCTGGCAGATTTTTAACTGGAACGCAGAAAAAAACAACCTTGAATCATTCCGCAAAAATCCTCCAAAAATAATCCTTGAATGTTTTCAGTGCGGCCGCCCGGAATGGCTTGAAACACTGCTTTTTGATGAAAAAGTTCCGGAAACCGTCAATATAATAATGATTGACTACCTGACGGCAGAAAACTACGCAGAAACTTTCCACAAGCTGAAAAGCCTTACAAGAAGCGCACGCGTTCAAAAAGTGAATTTTATGCCGGGATTCACAGAAAAAACAGGCGGACTTGTCCTAGACAAACCTTTTGTTTCCGCCTTAAAAAACAAAACGGATGAAACCGGGCTTTTTTTTAACATTTTATTTTTTGGGTATCCGAGGAATTATTTGCCGGTAATCCACGCATTGCAGAATTTCAACAATAAAAATGAAAAAAAGACAAATCTGCTTCTTGCAAAAGGCGCTGGCTTTGATTCATTTTTGGCGGCTTATGAATCTGAAAAATCTGCGGAAAAAAGTTTGTTTGCGCTGGAAGAACTGCCGTTTCTTTCCCAGATTGAATGGGATGCTCTTCTTACAAAAACGCCGCTTCTGTTCATCCGTGGGGAAGACAGCCTAAGCCGAGCCTGCCTCTGCGGAGTTCCTTTTGTCTGGCACGCGTATCCGCAGACTGAAGAATACCAGCTTGTAAAAGTAAATGCGCTCCTAGACAGAATGAGCGTCCATTTTTCCCCGGAAGATTTTAAAACCGTGCAGAAATGCTGGCAACTCTACAATACAACAGACGCAGCCCCGCAAGAATTAGAAAACGCGCTGAGCGACTTTTTGCATAACTACAAAAAACTTCGCGGCGGGTTCAAAGAATTTTCAAATTCGCTTCTAAAAAACGGCGACCTTGCCGAACACCTGCTGGAATTTATTGAATATTTGGCTTTGTAATTCACTGCGAAAGCCTAAAAGCATAGCAATTTTTGCGCAATTTATTTTGTATTTAGCCTGAATGTCTAGTTTTTTGTAAAAAGAATAAAAGCGCAGGCAGATTTGCAA
>OCPL01000009.1_pt1 | contig 29987 bp, 26 predicted proteins | sample 1494881 | NCBI WGS metagenome assembly OCPL01 (sample SAMEA3360687, study PRJEB22359) | human gut metagenome | biome: ENVO:urban biome; feature: ENVO:human-associated habitat; material: ENVO:feces | place: Bangladesh | collected 2011 | reverse complement strand
AACCGTGACTGGGAGCAAGTTTTTTGCTGAATACATTTATAATGCGTTTGCCCTGGCGCATGACGTTCTGCGCATTTAAAGAATTTTTCTTTTTTGCTACAATTGCTTCAATGGAATGGACAGTTCATTCTGTAAAAATAGAATAAAGGACTAAAAATGAATATAATTTCTTGGAACGTAAATGGAATCAGGGCTGTTGAAAAGAAAGGCTTTTTGAGCTGGCTTTCGGATTGCGGCGCGGATGTTGTATGCATTCAGGAAACAAAAGCCAATCCGGCTCAGCTTTCCGAAAATCTGATTTCTCCTCCTTACGGAGAAAACGCTTCCGCCGCGCTTTCTGATTCTTCCGGCGGCGCAGGACTCTTTGACGACTGCAAAAGATATTTTTCTGCATTCAGCAGCGCAAAAAAAGCCGGCTACAGCGGAACTGCGATTTACAGCAAGGTAAAGCCAGATTCGGTGGAAAACCTTGGGGACGCGCGCTTTGACGACGAGGGGCGTGTTACAATCGCAAAATTTGGAAAAATCGCCGTAATCAGCGCGTATTTTCCGAACAGCCAGGAGGCTGGAGCAAGGCTTGATTATAAACTTGAATTTAACAAGGCGATTCTTAAAAAATGTGATGAGCTTGTTTCAGAAGGCTTTAACGTTGTGCTTGGCGGCGACTACAATGTTGCGCACACTCCGATTGATTTGGCAAATCCTGCCACAAACGAAAAGAATCCAGGCTATCTGCCGGAAGAACGTGAATGGTTCACAAGTTTCTTGAACGCAGGGTACGTGGATACATTCAGAAAATTCAACAGCGAGCCTAAGCAGTATACATGGTGGAGCTACAGGTTTCACGCGCGCGAAAAGAACATAGGCTGGCGCATTGACTATTGGTGCGTTCATAAAAAATTCGAAGATAAAGTTGTTTCTTCAACAATTATGGCGGATGTGACTGGAAGCGACCATTGCCCGATTCAAATACAGATTGAAGAATGAACTTCCTTCTATTTTGAAATATGATATAATAGCCTGAATGTTGTTTTTTTTGTAAAAAGAATAAAAGTGCAGGCAGATTTACAATTTGTGAAGATTTTTGGCGATTGAATTAATTAAAGTGCGGAGCACCCGAATTCGAGCCAAATCCATCTGAGCAAATTGGAAATCTGCCGAGAGCGTTCTTTCATAATTTGAAAAAAAAACTCGAAATTAAGGCTGTTTATAAATTTTGCACTGAATTTTTTGAAAAAAATTGAATTAACATCGGTATTAATTTATAATTTTTAAGTTAGGAATTTTTATGAACGAGAATCAGCATAGAGGTTCATTCGATGAGCTTGTCGCAGGAATCAGCTCTGATGAACGAAAATATTTGCTTGCAAAAATAAATCAGAACAGGGAGCACTCTTTTCCGCTTGTGCAGCCGGCGCGCGAGGAAACAGACGGTTTTACTCTGGATATAAAGCTGAATTCAGAATCTTTTCTGTACAAGCTTTTTTTGTGGATTCGCTCCCTTGTTTCAAAAAAGCATAGGCTTGAGATTTACAACAACGACTTGATTAGGACGCTTGCAAGAAAGATAAACAAGAACCATCCCGGAATTGTCGATATGCAGAACGGTCTGATTCTTTCGCTTTTTTATGAAAAACTAAAAGAACTGAAAAATGCCGCTGATTTTTTTAAGCCGTATTTTAATATTTTTAACGAGAATCCCGGAAAATTTTATGTTTTTATGAGCACTTTTATCGCTCCGGAAATAGCTTCGTCCATAAACGCGGAGGCGGATCCGTATTCTGTTCCTTTTGAAAAGGAAGGAACAAAAGAAGTCCGTTCTTCACTGCTAAAAAAAATGGAAGGTATCTTAAAAGATATTCCGCAGAAAAGCCGTGCGGTTATGTATGACGCGGTAAAATCCCTGAACTGGCTTAAGCGTTTTTCTGAGCTTCCGTATATGCATTTTCTGGCGCAGTTTACGGCGATTGTCTCAGAAAATTATACCTGTCCTTTTACAAATGCGCAGACCGATTTTAATGCTCTTGCAAGTGTCCTGTCCGATGCGCGTTCCATTCCGAACGAGGCGCTGGAAGCGTTGTTTTTGTTCCCTCAGCGAAAAGGCGGAGAGACCGTGGAGCTTGATCAGGATACGGAAAAATCAATGCGCGAATTTCTTTCAAAATCTGCGGCGGGGATTTCGATGGTGCAGATGTTCATTTCCACAGTTCCGTTTTTTGCGCTTGGAAAAGTTATTTTTTCCGATTACGACTGGCAGATTGAAACTTTTGGCGGCGCGGAGGACTGGTTTGTAAAATTCAAGGAAGAATGGAAGATTGTTTTTGACGAACGCTGGGAGTCATGGCTGAGGGACAGAAAAAAGAGCCAGCTTGCGGATGTTCTGATGGAAAAATTTGGAATACTTAGTTTTCCTGAGCTTCCGTACCGTCCTTGGGCAAATCTTTGGGGTGGAGTTCCGTTCCGTTGCGAAATGACCGGAGGTTTTCTTTACTGGTTTGCAACCGTAAAATACGAGGAGGTCATGGGCGTATTAAACGTCCTTGTTCTGGAAGGTGTTTTTCTGAACAACGACAACCGCGCGGAATTTTCAGAGGCGATGAACAAATTTGCGGAGATAAATCATCAGGTTCAGCTTTTTGGTGAATCTCTTAACGAGAAGGGTTCTGTGGGAAGCGTTTTTGCCAAGCTGATTGCAGACCATGTAAGGACGCTGAAAGGCCAGAACATGGTGAATTCTATAATTTTGAACGCTGAAACTTCTGTCCGCGGCTGGGAAAGTTCATTCTGCGACTGCTGCCGGACTATTGAAAAGGTTCTTTCAGGAATTCTGGATGATGAAAAAACCGACAAGAAATACGAGTCAATACAGAACCTTATGACAATAAAGGGAAGGGAAAACCGTGCTTACCGCGACAACCTTCAGGCGGAAAGGGAAGTTCTTCTGGAAAGCCACAAAATTCTTGCGGAAATCGAACCGCTCGACCTGCCGAAAGTAGAGAAAAAATGACGTTCTTGGAATTTGCACCCTTGCTTTCTGGTAAAAAATTTATATCTTCTTGTTTTGTAAGGAACGGAAAGCCGGCGGAAGAGCCTGCGGTCTGGGGAATGACGGTGCGTTCTGCCGGTTCAATGCGTTTCCGCTGGAACGAGGAAAATCCTGCGCGGGAAAAACTTCTTTCTGAAATCGCCGGGCCATGCTCTGTAGTTCCGGTGCAGCTTGACCATACAAAAACTGTTTATTTAATAGAAGAAAAATGCGACACGTTTCAGAAGATTGGTGACGGTCTTATTACCCGGAACAGAAGTCTTATGCCGGTCGTTACAGTTGCCGACTGCATGCCGCTGTATTTTTCAGATAATGAAACTGGATTTTTTGGAATTGTTCATTCCGGCTGGAAGGGAACTGGAATTGCGGCGGAGGCTGTTTCCCTTGCTGTGGAAAAATACGGCGCAAGAAGAGAAAATATATCCGTTGCCATAGGCGCGCACATAAGGAGCTGCTGCTATATAGTGAACAGGGAGCGCGCTGATTATTTTTCCAGGAATTTTACGGAAGACTGTGTTTCTCTTCTCAGGGACGGAGAAGTTCCGTGCGAAGGAGTTCCTGTAAGCTGGAACAATGGTTCAGGACCGCTTTTCAGGCTTTCTCTGGAAAAGGCGAATCTTGCGGTTCTTGCAAGGGCTGGAATCCGGGATGAAAATATTGTTGTTTCAAAGGACTGCACCTGCCACAATCCGGAATTCGGGTCAAACCGCAGGGAGACAGCTTCGGGAACTGAATTTACAGTTCAGGCGGCTTTTGTTAAGCGAGAGGATTCAGCGGGCGTTATGGGCGGCGTTTGAGCCCATACGGTGGGTAGGACGCAACGAAGTGCGGACGCAGGGCGGTTGTCCGCCCTTTCTAAGAATTAGAAAATGGAGTCGGCAAAAGACCGAAGGGCTTTTGCCGGGTAGTGAGCGGCGAAGACGCGAGCGTGAGTTTTTCCGCCATTATAAAAAATTCATTTTACATTTTCGCATACCTGGTTTAATATCTTAGATTATGAAAAGAAGCAGTGGTATATTGATGCACCCGACATCATTTGCGGGAACGCCTGGTATTGGTACGCTTGGAAAAGCTGCCTATAAATTTGTTGATTGGCTTGAGTCTGCACATCAGACATTGTGGCAGATTCTTCCTATTGGTCCTACAGGATACGGAGATTCTCCTTATGCGTCCTTTTCAACACACGCGGGAAATCCTCTGTTGATAGATCTTGAACGTCTTGTTGAAAAAGGCTGGGCGGACAAGAATGATATTGTTCCTGCGGACTACATAAAAAATGAGGGACCGGTTGATTTCGGTTCTGTTGTCTGGTGGAAAATGCCTGTTCTTGCAAAATGCGCGTCTTACTTTCAGAAGAACTGTTCAAAAGAAGACCGCGTTGCCTACGAGGCTTTTAAGAATGACAATGCGGAATGGCTTGACAACTACGCGAATTTTACAAGCATCAAGCAGTTTTATGATGCGAAGGCTGAAAAAGAGGGCGTAAGTGGAATTGCCCAGATGTGGAACGCTTACTGGCCTAAGGATCTGGCTTCGTGCGATCCTTCCGCGGTTTCTAAATGGAATTCTGAAAATACTGAAAATATCGAGCAGATTAAGACAATCCAGTTCTTTTTCGCTGAGCAGTGGTTTGCGGTAAAAAAATATGCGAACGGAAAAGGAATTTCGCTGATTGGTGATATTCCGATTTTTGTCGCCGCGGATTCTGCCGACGTATGGGCGAACCAGAAATTTTTCCAGCTTGATAAAAACGGAATTCCTTTGAAAGTAGCCGGTGTTCCGCCGGATTATTTTTCAAAGACTGGCCAGCTTTGGGGAAATCCTCTGTACGACTGGGACGCAATGAAAAAAGACAACTATTCCTGGTGGGTAAAGCGCACCAAGAGAATGACAGAGCTTGTGGACGTTGTTCGTATTGACCATTTCCGCGGATTCGAGGCTTACTGGTCGATTCCTTATGGCGACCCTACCGCTGTGAACGGAAAATGGATTCCGGGACCGAATATCGAGCTTTTTGAAGCGATTAAAAAGGCTCTTGGAACTCTGCCGATTATTGCGGAAGATTTGGGAGTTATTACAGACGGCGTGCGGAAGCTCCGCGACGATGCCGGTTTCCCAGGAATGAAGGTTCTGCAGTTTGCGTTTGACCCGAACGAAGCCGGAAGCCAGGGAATGGTAAACGCGTTCCTGCCGCATATGTATCCTCAGAATTCTGTTGTGTATACAGGAACCCATGACAACGATACAATGCAGGGCTGGCTGGACAGCGCTTCCGACGCGGCGGTGAAGATTGCCGCGGAATATGCTTTCGGACGCAAGATGTCAGAATCGGAGGCAAGAAATCTTTCTGATAACGGAGAGCTTTGCCGCGCCATTATACGTCTTGCCATTGCTTCTGCTGCTGATTATGCGGTTGTTCCAATGCAGGATATTCTTGGTCTTGGAGCGGAGGCCCGCATGAATACTCCGAACACTCTGGGCGGAACAAACTGGGGCTGGAGAATTGCTCCGGACGGACTTAAGGCTGAGGATGCGGAATTCCTTGCGTTTATTTCTGATTTGTACGGAAGAAACATAAAAAGATAACGGTGTTAAACCGTAAGGCACAATGGATTTCAGGACGGAATAAACTGTTCTGGAATCCATTTTTTTTTAGTTTTTTTTAAGATTTTTATATTTTTTTTGACAAATCGGTATTGTGGACTTAGAATTAATGAGTACAAAGTTATCTTTTACGGAGGATTTAATGAAAAAGGTAATATTTTCTCTTGCGGCGATTGCAATGGCTGCAGGAATGTTCACAGGTTGTTCAAAGAAGAAGGCAGATTCTTCTTCGGCTGGTACGGTAAAGCTTGAAATGTATTATTACAAGCAGGAAAACCAGGAAGGCTTGAAAAGAATTGTAAAGGCATTTGAGAAGCAGAATCCAGGCGTTACAATCGATATGCTCATCATTCCTAATGATGCTGACTCTGCTATGTCTGCACGCGCGGCGCAGGGCGATTTGCCGGATATTCTTCAGATGCAGTCATATTCAAGAATTAAGGAATATGCCTCAAAGGGATTCCTTCTTGATCTTTCAAAGGAAGAGGCTATGGGAAAAGTTCTTCCAAGCTCGCTTCCGGCGGTTTCATGGAACGGAAAACAGTATGCTGTTCCGATGGATTATGCAGGAATCGGAATTATCTATAATAAAGATATTTTTGCTAAATTCGGAATTAAAGCTCCGGAAACTTACCGCGAGCTCGAAAGCGCCTGCCGCACTTTAAAAGAAAACAATATTGTTCCGTTTGCCGGACTTCTTAAGGAAAACTGGTCAGTGGGCCATTTTATTACAATGGTTCATACATCGCTTCTGAAAGACAAGAAAATCGATGTTGAAAAATTCATTTCTGACATGAACGCAGGAAAAGCGTCTTACGGAGATGTTGATACTGCAAAGATGTTCAGCATTCTTGATTTTTACCGCGACAATATGAACTCAAATGCGGCTGAAATGGGCGGCGGCGAACAGCAGCAGTCGTTTGCAAAAGGCGAGTCTGCAATGATGGTCCAGGGACTCTGGGCTTATGTAGATGCTCTTAAACTTAATCCTAACTTGAACGCAGGATTTATTCCTTTCCCTGTATACAACGATGCGAAGATGAATACATTCTATGCTGATGTAGACTCTACCTTTGGAGTTTCTTCACAGTCATCTGCGGAAAAACAGGCGGTTGCCGTTAAATTCCTTAACTGGCTTACTTCGGACGAAGGCGAAAAGCTCTGGATGGATGAATACAAGCTTATTCCGCCGTTCAAGGGTGTTGATGTTTCTGCATTCGGCGGTCCTTACGTTGACCTTATGGCTTCTGTAGAAGCTAAGGGCTCTTCTCCATGGGCGTTCAGCCAGTACCCTACAGATGTATTTGAGGATTCTTGCAAAAACGGCGCTCAGCAGTACATGATGCACAAGCGTTCTGCTGGTGACGTTATCAAAGGAGTTGATGCTCAGTGGGCTTCTTCAGTTAATAAATAACTTTGACAAAGGGAAAAGTCCGTGGCTGCGGTCGCGGACTTTTTTATTCTGTGCGGTTTTATAAGGATTACCGCAAAATTAAAAAATTGAGGGGAACCAGTTTTTATGGTTGAAGCAAAATCAAGGAAAGCATTTTATTTTACGGCTTTCATTATTCCTTGTCTTGTTCTTTATTTGATTTTCTTTATAACGCCTTTCTTCAGGGGTATTGGAATTTCATTGACGAACTGGGATGGTCTTACGCCAAAAACGCCTATCATTCTTGAAAAAAATGAATTTGAATCTAAAATTTTATACAGCGGAAAAATAAATCAAAAAGAAAGAAATTATATTCAGTCAATTTATGAATATGATTCAACTGATAATTCTTACAAAAGAAAAAGTGTCGGGGGAAGCACGCGCAGAAAGCTTGAGCGAATCGTGGGAAAAACAGGCTATGCGCCTGAACGTAACAAATTTGTAGGATTGGAAAATTATAAAAAAATCTTTACAGGCAAAATTGATAAAGATTTTTATCCACATATAAATCGTATTGGAAAATTTACTGAAAGTTCCGAACTTCCGCGGCTTATTCAGAAAAAAGATTTTCAGAATGAAATTTTAAAAGGAATCGCAAAAGATTCTTCTGACTATGCGGTTCTGACGGAAGCATATAAATTTGATGAGAAGACAAATGCGTATAAACTTGAGCCAAGCTACGACGAATTTGTCCTTACTGGATTTTTGTGGGATTTGCCTGGAATCGGAACTTCGATTTCTGACTCTGAGGTGGATTCCCTGATTAGAAGCCTGAAGACTTTCGGTCTGAAGCAGAATGCCTATGACATTCACAATGTCGCGATTGACTTTGCGAATGAGAACGGTCTTTCTGACAAAGATAAAACGGAAGTAATTGAGCTTTCCAATGAGATTCTTAAGGTTTCAAAAATAAAGAAAGTTCTTGCAAAAAACTGGATTGTTACCCAGCGCAATATGGGTGTTGTTGGCTTTACCATGTTCTTTGCGGTTTTTTCTGTTATAGGTATAAACGTTCTTGCCTTTGGACTTGCGCTTGCGCTTGACACAGGAATCCGCGGCCAGAAAATCTTAAGGACGATTTTCTTCCTGCCGAATGTTCTTTCAATGATTATTGTCGCGCTTATATGGTCCATGCTTTTTGTCCAGCTTTTGCCGGCGATTACTGGAATTGAAAAATGGATTTCGGATTCAAACAAGACTCCGTGGCTTCTGGTTATTGTTGCTGTATGGCAGGGCTGCGGTTATTACATGATTGTATACCTTGCGGGGCTTCAGAATATTCCTACGGAAGTTATTGAGGCCGCGAAGATTGATGGAGCGACTGGATGGCAGCGATTCAGGTATATTACATTGCCGCTGATGATTCCATCTCTTACAATTTCTTTTTTCCTTACCATTGCGAACGCCCTTAAGAGTTTTGACCTTATCTATGCAATGATTGGGCCTACCGGTTATGCGACAGGAACTGTTCCGTTTGTTCTGGATATTTACTTTGATGCTTTCTCTTTGAAACAGGCGGGGCTTGCGACTGCGAAGGCAATGGTCCTGTTTGTTGTGATTGTGATTGTTACTGGAATTCAGCTTTATGTGATGAAACGCAAGGAGGTTGAGGCATAATGACTTTTTTAAAATGGAATATAAAGGAACAGACTGCCAAAGAAACTGTGCTTACTACCTGCATGGTTATTTTTGCCTTATTTTTTATTTATCCGCTTGTATTCGTGGTTATAAATTCTTTCCGCCCGAATGCTGATATTATCATCAATCCGACTGGAGTTCCGGTTAAGGTTTTCTTTGGAAATTACGTTCAGGCCTGGACGCAGATGAAATTTCCTACAGTCTTTTTGAACACCGTTATGGTTACTGTTCTTGGAACAGGCGGAATTATAATTACGTCGGCAATGTGCGCTTATGGACTTGCTCGTTCTAAAACAAGAATTTCGTGGATGCTTTACGGATTTTTTGCATTCTCGCTTGTAATTCCTTTTCAGATTATTATGGTTCCTCTTGGAGTTCTTGCGGCTGACCTTCATCTTATGAGCGTTCCGGGGCTGATTCCTATGTACTGGGGATTAGGATGTCCTACGGCGATTTTTATGTTCCACGGATTTATAAAATCTGTTCCGCTTGAGCTTGAGGAATCTGCCGCTATGGATGGCGCCGGAAGATTTTATATCTTCTTTAGGATTGTGCTTCCTCTTATAAAAACAATTATTGCTACGATTGCGGTTATTGATGCCTTGTGGATTTGGAACGATTTCCTTTTGCCGCTGATTGTTGCAAAGCAGGGAACAATTCAGCTTGCGCAGATGCGTTTTAACGGTCAGTTTATGAAGGAATACGGCCCTATGTGCGCATCTCTTACAATTTCTTCAATTCCGATTATTGCTTTCTATCTTGGATTGCAGAAATATATCATCAAGGGTATTGCGGCGGGAGCGGTAAAAGGATAATGTTTTCTTTATGAAAAACATTTATCTGGATCTTTATTTTACTTTTGCAAAAATCGGTTCCCTTACCTTTGGCGGGGGAATCGCGATGCTCCCGATGATGCAGAATGAGCTTATAGATAAAAAACATTGGGTTTCTGAAAACGAAGTCCTTGACTATTACGCAATCGGCCAGTCAACGCCGGGAATTATTGCTGTGAACGTAGCCACTTTTGTCGGCTACAAGAAGGCGGGAATTCCTGGCGGAATTGTCGCGACGCTCGGGGTTATTACTCCTTGCGTTGTTCTTATCACTCTTTTGGCGAATCTTATTGATTCAATAGAACATTTTCCGAACGTGCAGAAAGCGTTGAAAGGAATAAATGTCGCTGTTTGCGCGCTTATTACCGACGCTACTATAAACTTTGCAAAAAAAACTTCAAAAGGCGCTGTCAGTGTTCTGCTGATGCTGCTTTCGTTCCTCCTGATTTTCTTTTTTAATGTAAAATCCTATTTCATCATTCTTGGAGCGGCGCTGCTTGCCGTGATTGTATATTTTGCGGAAAAGAAATTCGGAAAGAAAAACGGAAAGAAATCATTAAAAGACAAGGCGGATTCAGATGACTAGCGATGTGAGCCTTTTGTGGCTGTTTTGCATATTTTTTTATATCGGGCTTTTTACTATTGGCGGCGGACTTGTCGCAATAACGCTCATGCAGCAGACAATTGTTGACAGAGGACTTATTTCTGTTGAGCAGTTTTATAATATGATTGCTATTTCAGAAAGTACACCAGGACCGGTCGGCGTAAATATGGCGACTTTTCTGGGATATAAATTCTATGGTGTTCCCGGCGCGATTATTACTTCTCTTGGGCAGGTGCTTCCTTCGCTAATCACAATACTGATTATTGCCCGCATTATAATTAAATTCCGGGAAAACAGCTGCGTTCAACGCGTTTTTACTTTTTTAAGGCCTGCGGCGACCGGGATGATTTTTGTGATTGCGGTAAATATGTGCCTGAACATTCTTGTATCTGTGCCGGCTGATTATAAGGTTCTGCTTTCAACGGCAGGATGGAAGGAGCTTTTTAACTGGATGAACCTTTCTTTGTATTTTGTGTTTTTGTGGCTCAGGGTTAAATTTAAGCTTCATCCTTTTTTTGTGGTTTGCGCAGGCGCGCTTTTTGGAATCCTGTTTTTTTAACTGAACGGATTAGCCAGGCTTTGCGTTTTGCCGGATGAAATTTTCTGAGAAAAATCAATTTCCGCATATTTAAAAATCTGTGGTATAATAAATGTATGAGTACACATATAAATGCGCCGGATGGTGCGATTGCAGATAAAGTTCTTCTTCCGGGAGATCCGCTTAGGGCAAAATTTATTGCAGAAAATTTTCTTGAAAATCCAAAATGCTACAATGAAGTGCGCGGAATGTATGGTTTTACAGGAACGTATAAGGGCGTAAGGGTTTCTGTTCAGGGAACTGGAATGGGGCAGCCGTCTCTTTCAATCTATGTGAACGAGCTTTTCCGTTTTTACGGTGTTCGAAAGGCAATCCGGGTGGGAACTATAGGTTCTGTTCAGGATGATGTGAATTTAAAGGACACTGTTATTGCGAATGTTGCTTTTTCTGATTCGTATCTTTTGAATCAGCGTTTCGGCGGTCTTCATTATGCGCCTGCATCTGATTTTTCGCTCCTTTATACAGCGTTTAACAAGGCTAAGCAGCTTGGAATAAATGCAAAGGTCGGCCCTGTTGTTTCCAGCGACCGTTTTTATGATGACAATCAGAACTGGAAGCTCTGGCAGAAGTACGGCGCGGTCGGAATTGAAATGGAATCCGCGGAACTTTTTACTCTGGCGGCGGAATTCAAAAAAAAGGCGCTTTCTATCTTTACGGTAAGCGATCATATTGTAAAGGGCGGGCAGACGACCGCCGAGGAGCGCGAAAAAACATTTAAAGATATGATGATACTTGCGCTTGAAACAATAATTGTGGAATAATATAAGGATTACAAAAAAATACTTCAATGGGGAAGGTAAATATGAAACCTACACTTTTAGTTCTTGCCGCAGGAATGGGCAGCCGCTATGGCGGAGTAAAACAGATTGACGCAGTCGGCAAAAATGGAGAATGTCTTCTTGATTTTGCGACCTTTGATGCGAAAAAGTCTGGTTTTGGCAAGGTAGTTTATATAATCAGAAAAGATATAGAAAAAGATTTCAGGGAAAGGCTTTTTGACCGCGTCGCAAGAAATATGGATGCGGAATATGTGTTCCAGTCGCACGAAAGCCTTTTGACGGCGGAGCAGATTAAGCTTTCTGCAGGCCGCTCTAAGCCTTGGGGAACAGCGCATGCAGTCTTGTGCGCCGAAAAAGCGGTTCACGAGCCTTTTGCTGTAATAAATTCAGACGATTATTACGGAAGGAATGCCTTTGAAACTTTGGGAAAGCATCTTTCTTCTATTAATAATGATTCAACGGAACACGCGATGGTCGGATATGTCCTGGAAAAGACAATGAGCCGGAATGGTTCTGTAAGCCGCGGTGTCTGTACTGTAAAAGATGAAAATCTTGTTTCTATAGTTGAAAACCTGAAAATTTATTTTGAGGACGGAAAAGTTGTTTCTGATATGGGCGGCACAAAAGAAATCCTTACTGGAAAAGAAACCGTGAGCATGAATCTTTTTGGTTTTAGCCCGAAAGCCTTTGAGGAATTTAATTCTTACTGGGAAAATTTTATAAAGGACAATGTTACCGCGGAAAAAACAGAGGCGCTTCTTCCGGTGGTTGCAAGCGATATTATCAGGGACAAGAAAGGTTCGGTAAAAGTATATACTTCGGAAGAAAGCTGGTTTGGAATGACTTATCCGGAAGACCGCGAAAACGTTAAGAATGAAATCGCTAAAAAAATAACGGAAGGGTATTATCCTGAGATTTTGTGGGAAAAATAAACTTTGAAAGTTATTTCTTGGGCTGAACTGACAAATGATTCTTGTTGCGCCGGACAGTTTGAAAAAGGCGCGGCGGTTACTGTAGGTTCGTTTGACGGACCTCACAAAGGACATTACGCTCTTTTTAAAAAGGTTCTGGATTTTTCAAAAAAAAACGGAACGCTGAGCGGAATAATAACTTTTGAAAAACCTGTTTCTTCCATTAAACAGGGGGAAAGCTATAAGGGCGATATTTCGACTTTGGAAAAACGCCTTGAAATTTTCAATAGCCTTGGATTTGACTTTGTTCTTGTGATTCACTTTGACAAGAAATTCAGCCTGCTGGAAGGCTCTGTTTTTTTTCAGATATTAAAGGAAAGGCTGAACCTTAAATTTATTGCGGAAGGCGAGGATTTTTGCTGCGGACACAACGGCTCTTTTTCAAGGACGCAGATTCAGGAATTCTGTCTGAAAAATAATATTGAATATGCTTTTATTGAGCTTGTAAAAGAAGACGGGAAGCGCATAAGCAGCACTATGATCCGCGAGCTTATCGCCGGAAAGCATATTGATATGGCAGAAAAGCTTTTGGGTTATTGATTAATGCTTCTGTTTTCTATAAACTTTTAAACGTCTGTTTTTACGGATTTTTTGTGATTAATTTCCCCCGACCCGGAGATTGACCTGCATTTTTTCCGCTTATTCAGATAAAATATTTTTTAAGGGGTTCCAACAATGGCACTTGCAAAAGAAACAACAAAATCACTCGTATCTAAATACGGTGCGAAAGAAGGCGACACTGGCAACATAAAGGTTCAGATTGCCCTTCTTACAGAAAGAATCAAGCAGCTTACAGCGCATTCAAAGAGATTTCCTAAGGATGCTGGAGCAAAGCGTTCTCTCTTGAAAGTTGTTGGTCAGCGTCGAAAGATGTTGAGATATTTTGAACGCACAAACCTTGAAGGTTACCGTGCATTCATCAAGGAACTTGGACTTCGCAAGTAGTTCTTGTTTTGTAGGAAAGGCCTGTTGCCATACTTCGTGGTGGCGCAGGCTTTTTTAGTGGTATGCGCGGAGCATCGCAAGCTGGTTTTTCAGGTAGCAGATGAACACAGATGTATGCGAAAACCTCCTTTTGTGGCGGCTGCATAAAGTTTTCGTGTAGATTTGTGTGTATCTGTGGAAAAATTCATTAGCGATGTAAAAGAAAGAATAAGACATAAGGAAAGGTAAAATGTCAGAAGTAACAAGAGTAACTTACAGACTTGGTGATGCTGATTTAATTATTGAATCAGGAAAAATTGGTAAACAGGCAAACGGCTGTGTCTACGCCCAGTGGGGCGGCGCTGCGATTATTGCCACAATCTGCGCTTCTAGCTCAGTAACAGAAGGTCAGGATTTTGTTCCTGTAACAGTTGAATATAACGAAAAATTTTATGCCGCGGGAAAAATTCCAGGCGGTTTTGTAAAACGCGAAGGCCGCCCGAAAGACAAGGAAATTCTGGTAAGCCGGCTTATTGACCGTCCTATGCGTCCGCTTTTTGAACCATCTTTTGGACACGAGCTTCAGATTGTTCCTACCTGCGTTTCTTGCGATGGCGTTCATACTCAGGATATTCTGGCTGTAATCGCAGCTTCTGCCGCCACATGTATTTCGGATATTCCGTTCCATGGTCCGGTTGCCGCCTGCCGCGTAGGTTTCTTGAACGGAAAATATGTTATAAACCCTACTTTCAAGGAAATTGAAGAAGCCGACATGGAAATTGTTGTTGCCGGAACAAAAGACGGTTTTACAATGGTTGAAGGCGGCGCAAAAGAAGTTTCCGAGGAAGTTATGCTTGGCGCGCTTGCCGAAGCGGAAAAATTTATCAAGGAAATGTGCAAGCTTCAGGAAGAGCTTGTCGCAAAATGCGGAAAAGAAAAACTTCCTTTGAATCCTCTTGATGTTACGCTTGCAAATGCGGAGCAGCTTGAGGCAGAGGCAACACCGCTTCTTAAAAAAGCCTGTTTCCAGGACGGAAAAATGAACCGCGGAAAGGCAATCGCAAAGGTTATTCAGGAAGTCGGCGCAAACCACGCAGAGCAGCTTGAAGATCCTGTTCAGGCAAAGCTTTTTGCAAATTTGATGGACGATATTCAGTACAAACTTTTAAGAAAGTCAATTCTTGATGACGGAGTCCGCATTGACGGACGAAAAACTGATGAAATTCGTCCTATTACCTGCGAGGTGAACGTTCTTCCTACTCCGCATGGCTCGGCTTTATTTACCCGCGGCGAAACACAGTCTTTGGCTGTATGTACGCTTGGAACTGCGCTGGACGAACAGTCTTATGACGATATTGACGGAAACCGTTCTGAACATTTTATTCTTCATTACAATTTCCCTCCGTATTCTGTTGGTGAGACCGGAAAACTTACTACAGGACGCCGTGAAATTGGTCACGGAAACCTGGCCCGCCGCTCTTTGGCGGCAATGGTTCCAAGCCGCGAGGAATTCCCTTACACAGTGCGCGTAGTTTCTGAAATTATGGAATCTAACGGTTCTTCTTCACAGGCTTCTACTTGCGGCGGCTGTCTTGCGATGCTTGCCGCTGGTGTTCCTATGAAAAAAATGGTTGCCGGTATTGCGATGGGTCTTATTACAGAGCCGGAAGGAGATAATCCTTATGGCCGATACAAGATTCTTTCTGATATTCTTGGAGAAGAAGACCATCTTGGCGACATGGACTTTAAGGTAGCCGGAACAAAGGACGGTATTACCGGATTCCAGATGGATATCAAGATTGCCGGTGTAACTACTGAAATTATGAAGAATGCCCTTGAACAGGCACGCCTTGGAAGACTGCATATCCTTTCTATCATGGAAAAAACGATTGATAAACCGGCTCCGCTTTGTCCGCGTGCGCCGCAGATTATTACAATGAAAATTCCGGTAGACAAGATTGGCGCTTTGATCGGACCTGGCGGAAAGAATGTAAAGGCTCTCTGCTCTCAGTATGATGTTACAATCAACACCGATGATGACGGAACTGTTACAATCTACGGAAAGAACGGTGAGACTGCTGAACTGGCTAAAAAGGCCGTAAAGGGAATTACTGAAGATCCGGAAGTTGGAGCAATCTACCAGGGAACTGTAAAGCGCATTATGGATTTTGGCGCATTTGTTGAAATTCTTCCTGGAAAAGAAGGCCTTTGCCACATATCTAAACTTTCTAAGCAGCGTGTTGAAAAGGTAAGCGATGTTCTGAAGGAAGGCCAGGTTATTCCTGTAAAACTTCTGGAAGTTGACAAAATGGGCCGTCTGAACCTGTCGTATATCGATGCGATTGAAACAAAGTAAATGAACTGAATTGTGCGGTTTTGTAAATGAACTGCGCTGATAAAGGACGTGCGCTTTTTTGGCGTGCGTCTTTTTTTTGGGGGAAAAATGGAAACCGCTTTGTATTTAATTCCTGTAACTTTGGGTGACACAGAATATTCCAAGGTTCTTCCAGACTATAATTTTCAGGTAATCAGGCAGATAAGGCATTTTATTGTTGAAAACATAAAATCAGCGAAAAGATTTCTTGCAAAAATTGAAAACAGCCACGTTGATGACGGCGATTTTGTTGAGCTTAGCGAACATACGGATTCAAAGGATATTCTGCATTACCTTGATTCGCTGGAAAAAGGCGAGCCTGTAGGAGTTATTAGCGAGGCCGGGTGCCCTGCGGTTGCCGATCCTGGCGCGGATATTGTGGCGTTGGCCCAGAAGAAAGGGCTGAAAGTTGTTCCGCTGGTCGGGCCGAATTCTATAATAATGGCTGTTATGGGAAGCGGTTTTAGCGGCCAGAGCTTTGCTTTTAACGGTTATCTTCCGGTAAAACCTAACGAGCGCGCCACAAAGCTTAAGTTTTTTGAAAACAGGGCTTACAAAGAGGCGCAGACTCAGCTTTTTATAGAAACCCCTTACAGGAACGCGCAGCTTTTTGAGACGGTGTTAAAAACCTGCCGCCCGGACACAAAGCTTTGCATTGCGGCGGGAATCACAACGGATTTGGAATATATAAGGACAAGGACAGTTTCGCAGTGGAAAAAATCAGGATTTCCGGAATTGAAAAAAGTTCCGGCGATTTTTGCGATATATAAATAACCGGGGGAAATTATTTTATGGATAACACTTATCTTTTTTTTGATATTGAATGCGCCAACTGTTTTGGCGGCGTTGGAAAAATGTGTTCTTTTGGATATGTCGTTGTGAACCGGGATTGGGAAATTCTTGACGAGGATGATGTTGTGATGAATCCTGAAACTGAATTTGACTGGTACTTGTTTGACCCGAAGCACGGATGTAAACTTGCGTATTCAAAAGATTATTTCAGGGCGCAGCACAATTTTGAAAGTTTTTACAGCGGAATAAAAAAACTGATGGAAACCGGAAACCGTAGAATTTTTGGTTTTTCCGTAAAAAACGACATGGGATTTCTTCAGAGCGCGTGCGAGCGCTATGGCTTGCCTTCTATAAATTACGCCGCTTACGATGTGGCAAAGATTATTGATGGTGCAAACGACTTGAAAAACGGCAAGGGGCTTGAAGAATGGTGCAGAATCTATAAAGTTCCGTGCGAAAAATTTGTTTCACATAAATCCAGCGATGATGCGAAGATGACTATGCTTTTGCTGAAGGCATTTTGCGGACAGAACAATGAGACAGTTGATTCGCTGATAGAAAAGAACCGTGGAAACAAGCTTAGCATTGAAAAATTCCTTGAGCAGCGGGAAATCAGCCGGCACAACAAGGAAGTTATTGGAAAAATCACCGCGCTTTACGGAAAAAAGGCAAAGGCATTTTTGACACAGAGGCTTAGCGGAAATTTTTCTCTGGGTTTTAAAATCAAAAAAGATGTTGATTTTAGCCTTAAAATTGCAGAGCTGATTTACAAGCACGGAGGAATCCTTCAGAAAAACCTTAAGTCGGACGGAACGGTTGTTGTTGAAGACAGCTGCAGCCCTGAGATTATTAAGGAGTTAAACGGAAAGAATCTTAAGGTGGCTACGGTTTCTGAAATTTTAGAAATTACAAGAATGGAATAAATTTAAAAAAAAGGATAAAATCATACTGGCTAAAAAGTTTTTGCATGGCAAGCGCCTGCATTGTTTACTTTGCCTATTTGCTGTAAATTCATTATATTGAAAACAGAGCGGCGACTTTTTTGGAGCGAATATGATATTGCTTGATGTACAAAATATTTCAGTAAGTGTTGACGAAAAAACTGTCCTTAAGAACTTGAATCTTAAGATTGGGGAAGGCGAAACCCATGTTCTAATGGGACCTAACGGAGCCGGAAAATCTACTTTGGGAAATGCCCTGATGGGAAATCCTGTTTACACCCTGGATGGCGGAAAAATAATTTTTGAAGGGCAGGATTTAACCGGGGAATCCACTGACAAGCGCGCAAGGGCCGGAATGTTCCTTTCGTTTCAGAATCCGCTTGAAGTGCCGGGGATTTCACTGGAATCGTTCATAAGGTCAAGCATTCAGCAGAGAACCGGCGAGCGCGTAAAGCTCTTTCAGTTTCAAAAGGAGCTGCAAAAGAACATGCGGCTTTTGAATATGGATGAAAGCTATGCGAAACGCGACCTGAACGTTGGTTTTTCCGGCGGAGAGCGAAAAAAGAGCGAGATTCTGCAGCTTCTTATGCTGAAGCCGAAATTTGCAATCCTTGACGAAACGGATTCCGGGCTTGATGTTGATGCTGTGCGTACGGTCTCTAAAGGCGTTGAGGAATATCAGAAAAATCAGAACGGCGGACTTTTAATAATTACTCATTCAACAAGGATTCTTGAAAGCCTGCACGTTGACTACACTCATGTTCTTGTGAAAGGACAGATTGTAAAAACCGGAGACGGTTCGCTTGTTGAGGAAATTAACGAAAAAGGTTTTGACAAATACATCAATGCCTGAAAGGGGCGTTGCGGGGTGTCCCCGCTAGAAGGGGTAGAGAGCAAGCAAAAGCATCGCTTTTGCTTGCGAACGAGGGGAAGACATTCCCCTCCCGACAAAGCAAGCGCCAGAAATTGACATTGGCAATTTCTGGTACGTTCAGACGCGCCGCGGCTGAACGTCGGGAAGTCTTTCCCCCTCTAAAGAGAGTGCCAGAGATTGACTTCGGCAATTTCTAGTGAAGTTTCCGGAGTGCATTGAAAATTTTACCTTTTTTTAAGGAATATTATGGCTGACGAAAAAACAAATATTCATGATATAAACCAGGATTTTTATAATTTCCGCTACGAAGAGTCTGAGAAGGAATTTTACCGGATTGAATCCGGGCTTAATCCTGAGATTGTAAAAAAACTTAGCGAAGAAAAGGGCGACCCTGAATGGATGCGCGAATTCCGGCTGAAATCCCTTGAGCAGTACAATAAAATGGGCGTTTCCGTGAACTGGATGCCGAGCATAGAAGGCCTTAAGATGGAAGATATTTCTACTTATGTGCGCCCGAAGACAAAAATGGCAGGAACATGGGAAGAAGTTCCCGACGACATAAAAAATACTTTTGAAAAGCTTGGAATTCCCGAGGCGGAGCGGAAAAGTCTTGCCGGAGTGGGCGCTCAGTATGATTCCGAGCTGGTTTACCACAATATTCAGGATGAGGTTGCAAAGCAGGGCGTTGTTTATCTTGATTTTGAAAGCGCGCTGAAAAGTCCTGAATGGGGACCGATGGTAAAAGAATATTTTATGACGCTGATTACGCCGAAAGACCACAAATTTGCGGCTCTGCACGGTGCTGTATGGTCGGGCGGCTCGTTTGTGTATGTTCCAAAGGGCGTGAAGCTTTCTTTTCCGCTTCAGTCTTATTTCAGATTGAACGCAAAGGGTGCGGGGCAGTTTGAGCATACTCTTATTATTGTTGATGAAGGCGCGGATTTGCATTTTATTGAAGGCTGCTCAGCGCCAAAATACAATGTGGCGAACCTTCATGCCGGCGCGGTTGAGCTTTTTGTGAAGAAAAATGCGCATTTGCGCTATTCAACTATTGAAAACTGGTCAAAAAATATGTACAACCTGAATACAAAGCGCGCGAAGGTTGAGGAGGGCGGCTCGATTGAATGGATTTCCGGTTCTTTTGGAAGCCACGTCGGCTGCCTTTACCCGGAAAGCGATCTGGTTGGAAGAAATGCGCGCGCGGAATTTACAGGCGTGACTTTTGCCGGCGCAGGCCAGGAGCTTGATACCGGCGCAAAAATGGTTCACCTTGCGCCAGACACGACCAGCGTTATTACCACTAAATCTATTTCCAAGGGCGGCGGAGCGTCAATCTACCGTTCTGCTGTTTATATTGCAAAAGAGGCGGCTGGCTCTAAGGCGAGCGTTTCGTGCGCTTCCCTTATGCTGGACAGCGAGAGCCGGAGCGACACAATTCCTGCGAATGTTGTTCTTACGGACAAGGCTGATGTTGGCCATGAGGCGAAAATCGGCCGGATTTCAAATGATGCGGTTTTTTATCTGATGAGCCGCGGAATCAGCGAGGAAGAAGCTAGAAGCATGATTGTAAGCGGTTTTGCAAATCCTGTCTCAAAGGAGCTTCCGCTTGAGTATGCGGTTGAAATGAACAATCTTATCCGGCTTGAAATGAAGGGGACGATGTGATGGCTGAATCTTTAAAAATAAATAAACTGGTTTCTCCGTCATGGAGCTGGCTGAAAATAAATGAGGCGGCGGTTGATTTTGATTTTTCGCTTGAAACCGTTATGCCTGAAATAAAAAACGGGCAGGAGTTTGCGCTTTCTGAAAACGGTTTTGAGTTAAAAGCAAAGTTTCCGGAAATTTTGTCTGGAACAGGCGAATCTTCTGACTCGATTTTTGAGCCTTCCGGTTCTGGTTCAGAAGCCTGCTCTATGGGAATTTCTGTGCCGGCAAACGCCCGGATTGAAAAGCCGCTTGTTCTGAACTACGATTTTTCTGAAAAGAACTGCGCATTGACCCGCCAGGTGATTTTTGCAGGAGAAAATTCCGAGGCGACTGTGATTATTGTGAGCTCTTCGGAAAAAAATGCCTCTGGTTTTCAGGCGTTAAAAACTGAGGTTTATGCAGCGCCTGGTTCAAAAATTCATATTGTTAAAGTGCAGCTTTTGGGCGGTGGATTTGTACAGGTTGATGACACTGCTTCGTATGCGGCGGAAAATTCTTCTGTGCGCCTTACGCATGTTGAGCTTGGCGGCTCGAAAGTTTACGTGGGCGCTGGCTGCAATCTAAAGGAATATAAAGGTTCTTTTAAGTCCGACATGGGATATTATCTGCGGAACGAACAGTTTCTGGATATGAATTTTATTGTGAATCATTTTGGAAAAAAGACTTTATGCAGGATGAACGTTGCAGGTTCGCTTGACGGCTGTTCAAGAAAAACTTATCGCGGCACAATAGATTTTAAGACTGGAAGCGCAGGTTCTGACGGCAATGAGCAGGAAGAAACGCTTTTGCTTAGCCCGGATGTTGTGAACAAATCCATGCCGGTAATACTTTGCACAGAGGAAGATATTTCAGGCGAGCACGGCGCTACAATCGGGCGGTTAAGCGACGAGATGCTTTTTTATATGGAATCGCGCGGAATAAGCCGGGCAAACGCCGAAAAGATTATTGCCCGGGCAAAAGTCCAGGCGGTCTGCTCAGAAATAAATGACGAAGAGACGGTTGAAAAAATTAATGCCGAAATGAACGTGATTTTTGGCGGAGAATAAGGGCAAGGTTTAAAATGGCGAACAGTTTTAAGAAGGATTTTCCGATTTTTAATGCTCCAGAAAACAAGGGTCTGATTTATTTTGATAATGCAGCCACGGCTCAGCGTCCTGCCTGTGTGCTGGATGCGGTTTCTGATTTTTACGCCCATAACAACGCGAATCCTTTGCGCGGTCTTTACGATTTGAGCAGCCGCGCCACTGAAGATTATGAAAATTCACGCCACACTGTCGCGGAATTTTTGAACGCAAAAGACTGCGAGATTGTTTTTACGCGGAACGCTTCTGAAAGTTTAAATCTGATTGCCTACACTTATGGACTGGCGAACGTTAATCCGGGTGATGAGATTGTTGTTTCTGTTGCGGAGCATCATTCCAACATTCTTCCGTGGCAGATGGTGTGCAGGGCAAAGGGCGCAAAGCTTGTTTTTCTTGAGCCTGATAAAGTGTCCGGCGAAATTCCAGAGTCTGAATTTTCCAAGATAACTGAAAAAACAAAAATTGTTGCGGTTGCCCAGGTTTCTAATGTTCTGGGAATTGAAAATCCGGTGAAAAAAATTGCCGCTCTTGCCCATAAGGTCGGTGCAGTCTGCGTTGTTGACGGAGCACAGTCCGTGCCGCATTTAAAGGTTGATGTAAAGGCGCTTGATGCTGACTTTTTTGTGTTCAGCGGTCATAAATTGTGCGGTCCTATGGGAATTGGCGTTCTTTACGGTAAAAAGGCTCTGCTTGAAGAGATGCCGCCGTTCCTGCGCGGCGGAGAAATGATAGAATATGTTACCCGCGAGGATGCCTCTTGGGCTGAGCTTCCGCATAAGTTTGAAGCCGGAACTGTGAATGCCAGCGGCGCAGTAGGTCTTGCGGCTGCGATTAAATACATCAGTTCAATCGGATTTGAAAAAATAGAGAAGCATTGCAACCATCTTGCGTCGGTTCTTGTTGAAAAAATGAAACAGAATCCGTACATAAAGATTGTTGGAAATCCTGATCCGGAAAAACATTGCGGAATCATTACGTTCACTGTTGAAGGTGTTCATCCGCACGATGTGGCTTCCCTTCTTGATACGGAAAAAATTGCAATACGCGCCGGACATCATTGCGCGCAGCCGCTCGGGGCATATCTTGGTGTTCCGGCAACGGCCCGCGCCAGTATGTATTTTTACAACGATGAGGACGAAGTTGAGCGTTTTTATTCTGTTCTGTGCAATATCCGCAGAATGAGCGGCTATAAGGATTAGAAAAAAACTGGAATTTGCGGAATTTTATCGGAGGGCGTAAGAAATTAGATTTTCGGAGCGCGGGATTTTATGGATACAAAAGAACTTTATAGAGAGATTTTGAACGAGCACAACATCAATCCGTCGCATAAAACTGATTTGCCGGATGCAAACATTCAGCTTAACGGGGTGAATCCGAGTTGCGGCGACAATATTACACTGAATCTTAAGGTTGAGAACGGAGTTATAACAGACGGCTCTTTTACCGGAAGCGGCTGCGCTGTGAGCCAGGCAAGCTGCGACATGATGCTTGACCTGGTTATTGGAAAGACGACCGAAGAAGCTGAAAAACTTGATGATATTTTTATGGAAATGATTCGCGGCGAGGCTTCCGAGGAAAATATTGAAAAACTTGACGAGGCCGCTGCCCTGCAGGATATTTCAAAAATGCCTGCGCGTGTAAAGTGCGCTGTTTTAGGATGGCGGACAATGCGGGAAATGTTCAGGACAAACGAAAAATGCGCGTCGTGTTCAAATCCGAATTGTCATTGATATAAATAGAATTTAAAACAAAAGAAAAGGAGTTTTGTTATGAAAAAATTATTGATTGCTTCTGCCGCAGCTCTTTTTGCTGTCGGTGTTGCAAGCGCTCAGGTTATGAAAAATCCTGGTGTTGAAAACACATTGTATTCTGGTTTTGGTTCTCCGCTTGTAGGTGATCCTGTTTATTACGGCTTTCTGGATACTCTTCAGGCCCGCATTGACGTTGGTCAGTTTACGCTTGAAGGAATGTTGAACTGGGGTGCGATTGCGTATGTTGATGGTGAAGGAAATCTTGACAACTTTACGTTTGAGCTTACAGACAGGAATCCGCTTGGCTATCATTACGGATATGGTAAAGGTGATAAGTTTTATGCTGATACAAATAATGACAGAATTAAAGATAAAGAGTTTTACAACGGTTATTTAACCGGCCAGACAACAACAGATAATTTCTATGTAAACTTCCTGTGGCATCCTATTGCAGGACTTGACGTTGGTATGGGTACAAAGCTTAACTGGCAGGTTGGACCGGCTCCGCGCTATGGTTCGTGGCTTTGGGAATCAAATGCCCATGTTCGCCAGGGCGGTTTTTCTACTGATTATGATGACAGGCATGGAACTGTTGGTACTTACAAATTTACTCCGGACGCGCCGGGTTCTGCTGATGTAGTAGGTTTTGTTCCGTATGCAAACAAATACGCTAAAACCGCAATCGGTGTCCGCTACATTCACGACGGTGATTTTAAATTCCAGGTCGGCGGAGCAATTCCTAGCGGAACTAACACAGACAGTTTCCGTTCAAATTTTGGAGCGCAGTTCCAGTTTGATTATTTTGGACTTGCTGTCGCTTATGAGGGACTTTTCCAGAAGGACGGAAACTTTTACGCGGGCGCAGAATTTGGCGTAAAGCAGTTCCTCTTCGACGTTTACTTTGCATGGGATTCAATCGACACGGATGATGATAAAAAAGCTGATAACTATGAGGATATGTCGTTCAGTGCCGGCGCCACAATGACAATGCATTTTGACAAGGTAGGAATTTCTCTTATTCCGGAATCTTCTATCAACTGGTTTGAAAAAACCGATTACACTCCGGCATGGTATGCAGGCTGTACATTCCTCTGGAATATAAATGAAAAATTCGTTATGGATGTATATTCATCTTTTGCAATTGGTTCAAGAGACAAGAGATGGGATAATTCAGAAGAAACAGAAGACTGGAGCACAGGAAATATCTTTACAATCCGCCCGGATATTAAGATTGCTCTGACAAACAACCATTCTATTAACGCATACGTGAACACAGAACACCGCGAGTCATTCGATGGAAAGTCACGCTGGTGCTGGTCAACAGGCGCGTACTGGACATACAAGCTGAATACTGCGGCTTCCAGAAAAGCCGGCCGCCGCTAGTTTTGTTCTTCTTTAGTTAATTCAGACTTTTACAAATTCAACAGCTTGGGTAGTAATATCCAGGCTGTTTACTTTAACATTGATTTTTTCGTTAGGCTCAATGTCCTGAACACCTTTTATGGTTGCCTGCATTGCAAGGGATGGAATTAAAAATAGCGGGTCGTCAAATTTTTTGTCGATGCAAACTGCTTCTCCCTGCCAATCCGGATTTTGAATAAGATAAATAAGTTTCCAGTGGGTTTCGCTAAGCCGGCTTGCTTTTCTGGCGGCAACGCTTGCCGCGTCGCCCTGGCTTATCCGTTCAAGCATGGAATCTTTGTCTATCAGTTTTTGTCCGTTCAGGAATGCGCGCAGCTGCTGGTGGGCAACCAGGTCGCTGTAGCGGCGGAGCGGGCTTGTAACCTGGCTGTAGATGGCAATTCCCACGCCCGAATGCATTGACGGTGTAATTCCAACGCTGCGCTTGTGCATACATTTTAGAAGCTGAAATTGACCGGCAAGTCCTGGCAGAAGTTTTTCAGGAAAAGCAGGTGCTTCCTGGCTTACATAAGGAAAAGGAATTTTGTTTTTGAACGCAAAATTCGCGGCGCCTTCTCCGGCTAAAAGCATCATCTCGCAGACCATTGAATCCGCCTCATAGCGTACCAGAGGCGAAATTGAAACTTTTTTTGTCTCCGGGTCAACGCTCATGTGGACTTCCGGAAGCTCTATGTTCGTGGCGCCGGATTTTTTTCGCCGTGCGATGTTTTTTTCCGCGATGTCAAAAAGCGGCTTTAATTCCGGGGAATCTTTCTGTTCGGTCGCCTGCTCGTAAGTAAGGCGCTTTACGTTCACTTTTGTCTTGAAAATCTGACATTCATCTATGGTATTGTCTTCGTTCAGAAGAATCCTGAACGAAAGGGCATTGCTTTTTTCCTGAAGTCCCAGCGCATAGTCGGCAAGGCTTTCTTCCGCAAGCATCCGGACTGTTACTTCTGGAAGGTAAAGAGTTGTACCTTTGTTTCTTGCAACTTTATCAATCGAACTGTCCGGAAGAACATAGCAGGCCGGGTCGGCAATGTGAACCCAAAGATATTTTCCGTCCCAGGCAATTGCGTCATCCGGATCTGCTGACCACGAGTTGTCGATTGCGTATGCGACTTGCTCCAGCTCAAGCCGCTCTTCCTGAGGAGGCGCTCCGAGCCCTTCTTTTGCGCTGACCGTTGAAAGACCGCAGCGCGTTGGGTACGGATTTCGGGTAATGTCCCAGATTCCTGTGTCTATTAAAAGTTTATGCGCTTTTTCCGGGCTTTGCGTTACTCCTGCCTCCACCATGATTTTTGATTTTTCAGTTTTACAGAGCGCGACATTTTCAACTTCCCCCATAAATTTCGCATCTTCCGGCAGGTTGAGTTTTCGCTGCTTTAGTCTTTGTATGAATGAATCGTGAATTTCCTGCTCGTGCTCTTTTTCGTAATTTTTTTGATGTATGATGTCTATTTGTTCCTTGGTTCGCGGTAAGAACAGAATTTTTCCATTTTTAAGAGATTCTTCTGAAAGAGCAAATTCCACGGAAGAAACCAGCGAGTTGAAAACGAACCAGCTTTCGTCTGGAATACATGAGCCGCGCAGAATTTCCGTAAGTTCTGAAAAATCAATTTCTGAAGCCGCTGTTGTGTCATCGCTGGTAAGAAGCTCGTAAGCCTCTTTTATCTGTGCTGAAATTTTATCGTCTGAAAAAGCAAGAAGGTTTTCCAAATTAGAGCATGGTTCGCCGCATAGTGAAATTATGTCTTTTTCGCGGACTTTTTGCGTTGCGTACTGCGCTTTTTTGCCTGTCGGCGTGGCTGGTGAAACCTGAAAGTTCACAACAATCTTGTCGCCGTCAAAATCTTGAATCACAGCGCAATTTTTTTTATACAAAACAGGAATAGATTTTTTGAACATGCTCTAAATATAGCAGAAAAAAAACAGTTTTGACAGAAAAAACGCAGGTCAAATTAAAAAATATCGGTTTTTTTATTGAATCGGTGAATTGCCGCGCTTTTTCTGGTAGCTCATTCAATTTTTGTGCTGAATTTATAAAAGTCGGCATTTGGACTGTTTGATAAATTTGTTTTTTTACTTTTTTACTCTATCATCAAATGAAAGAGTGAAAATTGTATAATTTGGCAGTTGCAATCAAATTTTTAAGAGGTGTTTATGATTTATGTTTTAAAAAAGTTTTTTCAAAGGATTGCGAGCAATATTCTTGATTTTTTTACCGATACACTTTTTCCTTTTGTAAAAACCGCTTTTCTTTATCCTTTTGCAAAAATGGGAATTGTTTGTGCGCAGCTTGCAATTGCAGATATTATTTTAGAAAACTATTTTTACGAAAAAAGAAAAATTCCTGAAAAATGGCTGAAAAAAGGAATTGAGCAAAAAAATCCGCGTGCGTATGTTCTTATGGGAAGATTTATTCAAAGAAACATTGAGCTTGCTGGTCGGGAAAATCGCCCTGACGAAAAGGAGCAGATAGCCGCTTTTAATAGCGCTTTGGATTTTTACAAGAAAGCCGCCGCCCAGAACTACGCAATCGGGTATTATTGGGTTTATCAGATTCATTATTACAAAGAATATTGCGAATGGAAAACTGACGGAACAAAAGAACTTGAGCTGTCGGCAAAAAACGGCTGTCCGAATGCTCAATTCTTTTTTGCCAAGAATTTCTTGGAATCCGACAATGTAGAGGAAGGTTCTTATTGGATGAAAAAAGCCACAAGCCAGCCTAAAAAAGAGTGGAAGAAGTGTGAAAATAATCCTCCTTTTTATGAGGATGCAAAAAAGTGGGTAAAAAGCAACAAGGATATTATCCAAATTAGAAAACTGGCGCTGGAAGGTGATGCGGACGCAATGTATAAATATGCGCAATATATGATGCATGACTCTTTTGTGAATGACGGCTTAAAACTTGCCCATGAATGGAACACTAAAGCCGCAAAAAAAGGTTCTGTTCAAGCCATGTGCGATGAAGCGACTTTCATTGTGAACGACTGGGTCAGCGGAACTTTGGAAGAGGCGGTTGAATATTATAAAAAAGCGGTTGCCGGCGGAAGCAAACTTGCGCATTGGGGACTTGGCGAGTGTTATCTTTATGGCTGGGGAACGGAAAAAGACTATGAAAAAGCAAAATATCACTTGAACCAAGCCGCCAAGTACGGCTACAAATTTTGTGTAAAAGAACTTAAGGGCGTTACTCCAGAAAACATCGGTAAAATCGATGGGGAAAAAATATTAAAAGAGCATAGGGAAGTTTATAATTGACAGATGAAACTATGGAAGACTACAAGACGATAAAAAATCTAAGCAGAATCAATGCCAGAATCTACGACTTGATGTTTCTGCTTTATGACCAGATGGCACAAATAAAAGAACAACTGGATTTATTGATAAAAAGCGGAAAAACTTACTACAAAGGATACAAAATAACCGGCGACATTGGTTTTGATGTTGATGAAGAAGACAAAATTCCTCAAGTTGATGACTATTTTGAAGCGGAATCAGAATGGAAACTCGTGTTCGAATACGGAAAAAAATTGCCAAGCAAAATTAAAGCCCTTGATTTGTGGAAAAATTACAGCAAAGACGAGCTTTCAATTCCAATGGATTACATTTGCCGAGTAACTTACGGTTTTCTTCATCCAAAAAAAGAGGAAGATGAAAAGCCGTATTGGGCAAACTACAAAATTCCCTATGAAATTTTTAAAAACGCAAAGCCACAAGATTTTTATCACTGCATAAAAATTACGATTGGAAAATTCAAGTTGCGCAGAAAATTTACAGAAGAAGAGTGCAAAGATTTTAGAATGAACGAAGGATATTTTAAAAAACTCAAAAAACATCCGAAACGCCAAAATTTCTTCTGGTTTGAAAAACGAAAACTTCTAAAACTTGCAAAAAAAATGCTTGAATACGAACTGAGTATAAATTTAACTTCTAAAAAAATGAAAAAAGATTTTGAGCAGCTCGTAAAAAACGGACATTCAATTTTTGACAAATGCGAAATAGAAAAAACACTTGATTATAATTTTCATCATCCGTTTGGAATTGTTACAAAAGAAGATTCGCTGTTTGCTAAAACTTTTCATGCTCTTATGAGAATGAATGGACTTTCAGCGGACAACGAGGAGAATTATTTTCAAGATAGCGAAGTTCCGCAATGGGCAGATCCGCCATTTTTTCAAAAAGAACCGTTCAAAAAAATCCATTTGTGCTTTTCAATGCATGGACTTTACACTCACTGCGACTTAACAAGAAGAGAAGTTCTAAAAATGAAACTAAGAAATTTTAGCCCATATTTTGAAATCCGAATTGAGAGACCCCCGGAGGAATAAGTCTATTTTATTTTTGCTAAATCCATCATGCCTTTTATGTGGGCTTTCCATTCGTCTACAAGCCATTGTGGTTCAAGCGGTTTTGCATAGCAGCCTTGGGACAAAATCCATTCTTCAATTTTAAGATATTGCGTTGAAGAAAATTCGATTGTTGTGCAATTCCGTGTTTCGTCGTCGTGGATTTTCTGGTCATCGGCCCAGATAAAATCCTTTAGCATTTGCCGGGCGTTTTCGTAAAATTCAATTTTGTAGTGGTCTGGTTCATCGTAGGAAAACGAGCCGAACCTTCCGCCGCCGCAATGCTTTTCAAACTCAAAATCTTCTGGAAGCGAAAAGGTTTCTTCTGTTGTTTTTGGATTTTTTATTCTTGCAAGAGAAAAAAGCCTGGTTTCATTTCGTTCCTCCGAAAAACCGTACAAAAAATAATTTCCGTTGTCCATGACAATCTGATACGGATGGATTTTCCGGTGCGTGTTATTTGGATTCCAGCGGCCGTTGTAGTCAAATTCAATCTTTAAATTGTTCCGCAGAGAGTGTAAAATCGTTTCCCATACATTTTCTTCTATTATATATGCAGGCATTGGGCTTGGAGAAAGTGCGATTCGCCTTAGGATTTCAGTTTTTTCATTTGAGTCTGAATTTGCGATAAGATTTATAGTCTTGCAGGCGTTGTCGTAAAAAGGCGAGTCCTTGAACCTGGAGAGCATAATTTTTGCCGCAAACAGCGAAACCATTGCATCTGGCGAAACTGCGTTCAAGGGCATTTCAAAATCCGAAGTATAAAAATAGCCGCGATGCCCGTGGTCGTACTCAATCGGCGCACCAAAACGGTCGCGCAAAAATTCAATGTCGCGGCTGATAGTTGCGATTCCCTTGCCGCCGTTAAATTCCTCTGCCAGCTGCCTTGTGTTCGGAAAAGTTCCCGATTTTATCTTTTTGTGAATTCCCACCAGCCGTTCCAGCATCAAATGCGAGACAATATGCCTTTTTTCCTGTTCCATAAGGTTATTTTAACACATAAAATGAATAAGGAAACAAGGATTGCAGAACGAAAAGAAAAAATCTGTACTGCAATATCAAAAGAAAACTTTACTGGCAGCAAGCACTATTGCTCCGAAACTTCCCACCAGCCGTTTTTGTCTGCGCCCACACGGCGGAGCAAACCGCTTTCCTGGAGTTTTTTCATATTGTTAAATATGTTCTTTTTTGCAATTCCAATAGTTTCAGAAAGTTCTTCCATAGTTGCATAAGGATTGCGTTTAAGGTAAGCAAGGATTTTCTGCTGATTTGCATTCACCT
>OCPL01000008.1_pt1 | contig 31085 bp, 21 predicted proteins | sample 1494881 | NCBI WGS metagenome assembly OCPL01 (sample SAMEA3360687, study PRJEB22359) | human gut metagenome | biome: ENVO:urban biome; feature: ENVO:human-associated habitat; material: ENVO:feces | place: Bangladesh | collected 2011 | reverse complement strand
ATGCTGTATCAATATCAACAAAAGTTACCTTTTGTCTATTAGCTTCAGTAGCTCCATTTGAAAGGGCTACAAGTTTTGCTATTTCTTCAATTACTCTTTGACCAAAAGAAGTACTGAAAGAACGTTCAAATCCACTCCAAAAAATTACATCTTCCGATAACAAAGCTGTATGAAAAGGTCTGTAAGTTTGTTCATTACTGAAAATTCTTGTAATTGTGCCTTCAACGCAATTCTTAAATTCTTTTGCAATTAATTCACGATAATGTTTGTCCATAAATTTTTCCTAATTTTCTTATCGGCAAAAACAAAGGTAGTCTTAAATCTCCTTTTATGATATAAAGAAGGGTGATATTTGCTTCGGAGAAATCGGGAGCACGTAACTCAGTTTTCGTGCGGATAAAAACGGCTCTGAAGAGCCGCCCTTCGTATGCCACTTCGTGGCATTTTTGCAGCACAAGCCTACGTTATATGGATGTTGCCTATACGGCGGTACAGATTGAGAAAAAAAGAAGAAGAAAATGGATTTTATTTCACTTTTGAAAAATGAATACGGATTAGACACTTCAAAAAAAGGAAAGTTTATAAAACATGCCGGCGGAGATTGCGATTTAAGAGATTTATGGAAAAAAGATAAAATAGCGCTTTATCAATTATTTCAATCAAACATTCATAAAACCATCCCTAAAAATTCTTTCATAACTTTCTTATTTCTACAATCTAATGACAAATATTTTATTTTATTTCGAGCTGAAAAATTTTCTAGCAACTTATCTTCTTTTATAAAATATTCCATACTTAAAAATTTATCATTTTTTGATGAAAAATAATCCCATACTTCTTCTTTTAAATCATATTATATAAACAATTATCCAACAACCATTTTATCGAATATTCATCTTGTAAATAAATATATAGTTTTTTATTTGAATATTTAGACAACACGTCTTCTATAGCTTTTAAAGTTTGAATAAGCATACAGCAAAGATCTGAATATCCATATTCTTTATTTAGCAAATGCAATTTTTCAATTGGATTAAAAACATTTATTTTATTTTCAAAATTTAATAATTCCATTTTTATTAATTCCAATTCAATGAATTTTTTAAAATGACACTTGCCATTCCATTTCTTATTGCCCCTATTTCATAACAATCTATTCCAAAATTCTTTATATGCTCGATTATTCTAGAGACAGCCCTTGATTTCACAACCATTGTCAATCCGACTCCTAGGTTAAAAGTTCTAATCATTTCTTCATCAGAAACTCCCCCATATTTTTTCAAAAGTTTGAAAATAGGAAGCACTTTATATTTTGACAAATCAATTTCTGCATCAAGATTTTGTGGTAAAATTCTATTCAGATTCTCTTTTATTCCACCTCCTGTAATATGAGCCATTCCAGAAATTTCATGAGTCTTAAACAAATCTTTTACAGCAGTATAATAACATCTATGAGGAGTTAAAATCGTATCTATAAAAGATTTTCCATCAATTACTTCATTTTCAATAGCAGGAGTGTCTCTCATTATTTTTCTAACCAATGTATAACCATTTGTATGAATTCCACTTGAAGCCAACGCCAAAACTGCATCCCCTTCTTCAATAGCCCCACCATCAATAACTTCCGACTTTTCAACAATGCCTACAATACTTGACGTTAATATAAAAACACCTTTTTCTAAAACACCAGGCTGTTCAGAAGTTTCTCCACCCGTAAGCACACAGTCTTGATTGCTACATGCATCTGCTACAGCTTTTACAATTCTTTCAACAACACCCTTATCTAATTTTCCACAAATAATAGCATCCTGCACAGTCAAAGGTTTTGCACCCATTACAATACAATCATTTATCAAATGATTTATCATATCATATGCTATATTCTCAATTTTATCGTATTCAGCTGCTAACAATTGCTTTGAACCAGGCTCTTCTGTTTTCAACACCATTACAGGTTCCTTATATTCAGGAAAAGTAATATCATATAAACTAGAAAATGCTCCCACTTTATTTAATACCCTAGGATTTTTTAAATCCATAATTTTTGCCATGTTCTTTTTAGCTGCATTAGCCAAATCAATATCCACCTCATATTTTGACATAATCAAACCTCCAAAATTAATTAATTTAGTCACCAAAACAAATTCCTACAGAACGCCCTGTCGCAATAAGAGGGTCGTCAAGCTGAATATTTTTTACCTTGCCGGCGCAATCTTCAAGAGGGATTCCTACAATCTGATTGTTCTGCATTGCGACAAGCTGGCCAAAGTCACCGCGAGCAAGAAAATCTGCCGCGGCCACGCCGAACTGTGTCGCAAGAACCCTGTCATAAGGGCTTGGCGTTCCGCCGCGCTGCAAATATCCAAGAACAGAAGTCCGGCTTTCAAGTCCAGTTGCATTTTCAAGCTCTTTTGCAACTCGGTAGCCAATCGACTGAACCATTTCCGCGCGGGTCTTTTTAAAAGTCTTTTTGTCCATTTTTGCCTCTTCTTTTGAAAGAGCGCCCTCCGCAACCACAACAATTGAAAATTCTTTTCCGGCATCGCGGCGGGCAAGCACATTTTTAGCTACGGAATTTATATCGTACGGGATTTCCGGCAAAAGGCAGACGTCTCCGCCGCCGGCCAACGCCGAATACAATCCCAGCCAGCCGGCTTTATGCCCCATGACTTCAACAATCATTACGCGGCTGTGCGAATGAGCCGTTGTATGAATGCGGTCAATCGCCTCTGTGGCAACATCAACCGCAGTGTGGAATCCAAATGTCACGTCAGTGCCGACAATATCATTGTCTATAGTCTTTGGAAGTCCGATTACGTTCAAGCCTTCTTTTGCAAGAAGCGAACCTGTCGTGTTCGTTCCGTTTCCGCCAAGAACAACAAGGGCGTCAAGCTTCCATTTTTTATAGTTCTTTTTTATTGCCTCAACCGGCAAAAGTCCAGTCTCAGGATCAGGAACTGGATTTTTAAAAGGCTTTTCGCGGCTTGTTCCCAGCAGAGTTCCGCCGCGCGTCAATATTCCGGAAACGGTTTCTGAAGTAATAGGAAAACCGTCTCCTTGTATAAGTCCACGGTAACCATTCCTGATTCCCACAACTTTCATTCCATAATTAATCATCGCAGAGCGGCAGACTCCACGAATCGCGGCATTCAAACCAGGAGCATCTCCCCCGGAAGTCAAAATTCCAAATGTTTTTACGGCTGATTTATTTTTCATACCAGAATTATAACCTATTTTTTTACAGTTGTAATTGAAAATTTGCATAAAAGCAATATAATAAAGAATAAATAGTTCATTAATGCGGAAAGAGATAGAATGATTTTAAGCGAACTTATCAAAACCAGTACAAAATCCTTTTTTTCTGGAACAGAAGAAAATATATTGTATTTTTCAGTGCCGGAAATTTTAGTTGACTATATATACAAATTTTTTCCGGAAAAAGGAACGGTCATCAACCTGGAGGATGATTTCTCGCCTATAAAACCATTTCTGGGAATTCTTTCAAAATTCAAGCCGACAGAACGCGATATTGCGGAAAACGCCTACACTCTTCACAAAAGCACATTCAATTCTTATTTTAAGACCGGTAAAGCCGACCGCCGGATGGACCTTGTTGTAACGGAAGAAATTTTTTATGAAAAACTAAGGCTGAAAGACACGATTGTCAGACTCTTTAAAAAATATGTTTCAGGTGTTTTTTGCATCCTGAATGCGCAGCTGCTTCCTGAAAATTCCATTGAAATACTAAAGGAGCTTGCAAAGCAGAAACTTGGCTGTAAACTGATTTTTATTTTCAACTACATAAGCACCGAAGGGAATTCCAGCATAAACGAATTTTATCAGAAAATTTCAAATGAAAAGAATTTCTTTGAGATTAGAAACTTTGACAAATCCTTGAAAATCCCGGAAAAAATAAAAATACGGAAAAAGCCAGGTTATGACAAAATAATTTCTTTTTTAAAAAACTGCCGCTACTTTCTTTCTTACGAGCAGGCTGTTACATTTCTAAAAAGCTTTGAAAAGGAAATAGTTTACTTTAATTTTTCCAAGACACAACTGCGGCATATTCAACTTGAAGCAGGACTTCTTTTCTTCCGGGCTGGAAATTTTGACAGCGCGATTTCTTGCCTGAATTCAATTATAGAAAATCAGAAAAACGATGATATTGAAATAAGCGCGCTGTATTGCCTTTGCCTTTTAAACCATGAACGCTCTTCAAATTCAACGGCATTGAAATACGCGAAATTCATAAAAAAATTACTAATAAAAAATCAGGACAATCCGTTTTTTGCACTTGCATCAATGATGGATTATATCATCACCCAAAAATCAGACAGAGAAGAATCTGTATCGCGCTACGAATTTACGCTAAGCCTTCTGGAGCAGCAGTGCCTTGTGAACAACTATCTTTACACCCTTATGATTGTTCCTTGGCAGACGTTAAACGACTACGAAACTCCGTACAATATGATGCCAAAAATTGAAAAGGCAATCTCAACGGCAGATTTTCTGGGAAACGAAGCCGCGCTTTCAACCGCGTATTACTGGAAAGGGATTCTGCTTCTTCACAACGGAAAATCAAAAGATTCCGAAGTCTGGTACCAGAAATGCAATGAGCTGCGCGCAAAAATCGGAGACTTTTACACAATCATGAAAATAAAAAATGGACTCGCGTACAAAAACATTATCGCCGGGAAATTCAAGGAATCATACAACCTTATAAACAGCTTTATCGGCAGAATAACAGAACTGAAAGACAACGCAGAGATAATCCTGACTGTTTCAAATCTTGCAACAGCGCTTTTTTATTCACGGAACTTTTACGAAGCGTATATTTTTTTCCAGAAAATTCTTCATTTTTTTTATATGTTCGACCTTGAGAATCAGACTGTAAATTCTTTTTTACCTGAATACAACGATATTCTGACGTTCAAGACGCTGCTTGAATTTTCCCTTGGCTACACTACGCGCGCAAAAATAAACTACCAGAACATAATGAACAACGGAAAGCCTGTTACAACAATAAATTCGCCTGTTCTTTATCTTATCAAGGCGGAGATGCAGGTTTCTGAAAAAAAATTTAACGAGGCGCTTGAAACAATAGCGGAATGCGAGGAACTTTTTTCAAAATTCAGCTCTGCTCAGGATTTTATGCGCGTTTTTGTTTATTATGAATTTGCAAATGCGCTGAAAAAAGAAGATAATTCAACCGCAGCCAAAGTTTTTTTTGAAAAAGGCTTTAATCTTGCGAAAAAATCAGACTTGACATATTTCACAAGGGAAAAAGATTCGCTTACAATTGACGAATATTTTAACGGCATTGAAAAATTTCCTCCCGTGAACATAAACCTTTATGACATAGACGAAAAAGCCGAAAAAGAAAGACTTATGACCGAAATGCAAAAGCGGCTCAGGGACTCGCTTTTTCTGAACAAGATAATGATGCTAGGCTCTGACAGCAGTTCCGTAAAAAATTACAGTTCTAAAATCGCAATGGAACTTTTGGATTACGTTTCGGCAAATGCAATTTTTATTGCGGAAAAAACTCATGAAGGCTGGAAAACTCTTGCACATACAGAAAAAAATGCGGATTCAGAGGACATTCAGCAAAAAATTAAAAATCTGAGAAAACTAAAAACCCTGCCACAAAACGGGAACAGCCTGATTTTTATTCCTGAAGAGGCGGTTTTTTACGCAAACATTTCAAAATATGATTTTTACGGAGCGATTGTTATTATTCCAAACAAAGGAAACAAATTTTCCGAGCAGAAAACGAACGTCCTGAACATCGCCATCTCGAACATTCAGGCGCAGCTCATAATGCGTAACCAGAACGAGAATTTGCGCATAATCTCTTCAACAGACCAGCTTTCCAAACTGAAAAACCGCCGTGCGCTGCATGAAAAACTTTCCCTGGAAAGCGAAATGATACGGCGCTATCAGAAAAAAGGCGAAAAAAGCTTTCAGATGACAATAAGTTTTATTGACCTGGATAATTTTAAGAATATAAATGACAGTTTCGGGCATGAAGCCGGAGACCTGGTGATTTTAAAATTTGCAAATTTGCTGCGCAAGGTCTACAGAAGCATCGATTTTATATCGCGCTTTGGCGGAGACGAATTTGTCATACTTTTACCAAACACAAACTGCGAAGAAGCAAAAAATGCGGCGGAACGCTTAAAATCCGCATTGAAAAAAGCAGATTTTTTTATACAAGACATAGAAAGTCTTCTTTCAAAAAATATTAAAATCAATCCCGACCAGAAAATAGGATTCAGCATGGGAATCGCAACTAATTTTAACCAGAAAGACATTTCCGACATAAAAGAAACGCTTTCAAACGCAGACCGCGCCCTCTACAAAGCAAAAGATTCCGGGAAAAACACAATTATTGTTTGGGGAAAAATGTAAAATTTTACAGAAAACATCATAAAAAAAGCGAAGTCCGGAACTTTGATTCCGAACCTCGCTTTTCATTTTCACAGCATAAAATAAATCAGCATGAAACTATTTGCTGAGCAGATTATTCAGGCTTTTTACGAAATCTGCCGGGTCTTTAAGTTCAACACCGGCAATAAGAAGAGCCTGGTCAAACAGCACTTCCGAAACATCGGCTGCAAGCGCTTCGTCAGATGAATCTTTAAGTTTTGCAACAATCGGATGTTCTGCGTTGATTTCAAGAATCGGTTTTAAATCCGGACCGTTCTGCCCCATCGCCTTCATCATCTGAACCATCTGCCAGCTTGGGTCGTTCTGGTCAACTACAATGCAGGACGGGTTTTCGCCGCTCAAAGTTTTAGAAAGTCGGACTTCCTTTACTTTGTCGCCCAGGGCCTTCTTGATTTTTTCTGTGACAGGCTTAAATTCCTCTTCCTTCTTTTTAGCCTCTTCCTTGTTGATTCCTAAATCTTCATCGCTTCCGCTTCTGTTTACAGCCTTAAGCTCAAAATCCTTGTACTTTCCATAGCCGCCGATGACAACTTCATCAATATCATCGTCCATTACAAGAACTTCAAAACCTTTATTCACATACGCTTTAAGCAATGGATTTGCGCGAAGATTCTTTTCATCGCTTCCGGTAATATAATAAATCGCCTTCTGCTCCGGCTTCATCCGGTTTACATATTCTGCAAAGCTTGTGTAGTTTCCGTCGCCTGTTCCGCTTGCGTCTGTTGACTTAAACCTAACAATTTCCGCAATTTCATCGCGGTTTGCATAATCGCCGTAAAGACCTTCCTTCATCGGTCGGTTGTAATTCTTTACGAATTTATTCCATTTTTCAATTGCTTTCTTTTCTTCGTCCGTACGCTTGCTTTCTTCTGTCTTTTTTGCCTTGTCCGCATCTTCGCCCATCTTTTTGAATTCGCTTAGCAGTTTTTTTACAGAAGAGCTTCTGATAGTTTCAAGAATTCTGTTCTGCTGCAAAATCTCGCGGCTTACATTCAGCGGCAAATCTTCTGAATCAATTACGCCGCGCACAAAACGCAGATAAGCCGGCAAAAGCTCGCGGTCATCATCGGTAATGAAAACTCTCTTTACATAAAGTTTTACACCGCTCTTATAATCAGCCTGATACATATCGAACGGAGCAACCTGAGGAACGTAGAACAATGTTGTATATTCCAAAGTTCCTTCCGCATGAGTATGAACGTAGTGCAACGGCTCCTGTCCGTCGTGGCCTATCGTCTTGTAGAATTCATTGTAATCTTCCGGTTTAAGCTCGCTCTTAGGGCGTTTCCAAAGCGCGCTGGCCGTATTAACCTGATCAACTTTATTCTCTGTTGAAGTAACGTTTCCCTTGTCATCATACTTATTCTGGTCATAATGAAGATAAATCGGGAACGCAATATGGTCTGAATATTTTTTTACCAGCTCTTCAATCTTCCATCTTGAAGCGTAATCCTTGCTGTCATCGTTCAATGCCATAACAATCGCAGAACCGCTGAGCTCCGGATTGTCAAAGCCGTACTTTCTTGCGATTTCGCTTTCCGCGCTAACTTCATCCAAATCATAGGAATTTGTTCCGTCGCTTGACCAATGCCAGATTTTTCCGTCTCCCGCCGCTTTGCGCGTGTAAACGTCAATACGCTTGGCAGCCATAAATGCTGAATAAAATCCTACGCCGAACTGGCCAATCAGGTTAGAATCTTTTGACGCTTCGCTGGTTAATTTTGAAAGGAACGCTTTTGTTCCTGAACGTGCGATTGTTCCCAAATTGTTCTGCAAATCTTCATCATTCATTCCGATTCCGGAATCCTGAACAACAAGAACACTGTTTTTTTCGTCAAAAGAAATATCAAGACGCGGTTCAAATTTTATATTTTTGTAAGCCTCATCAGAAACTGTAAGATATTTCAGTTTATCCAGGGCATCGCTTCCGTTGGAAATAATTTCACGAAGAAAAATATCTTTGTTTGAGTACAAAGAATGAATAAGTAACTGTAAAAGCTGATTTACCTCTGTTTGAAATTCATGTTTTGCCATTTTTGAAAAACACCTCTTTGAATTTTAAAAAATCTAGCAGCATAAAATTCGAGTTTATGAAAAAAATAAAAGCGCAGGCAGATTTACAATTTGTGAAGACTTTGGGCGATAAAAACAATTAAAGCGCGCAGCGCCCAAATCAATACAAGCACAGCGCGAGCCCAACCGTCTGGAGCAAATTGGAAACCTGACGAAAGCGGTTTTTCAGAATTCATAAAACTCAACTTTTATGCTATTCGTTACTTTTAAATATAAGAAGAAGAAATGCAAAACGGCAAGTTTTAAATTGAATTTAGTCCAAATGTCGAGTTTTTTACTGAATCCGTAAATTGAATTTATAAAATTCGAAATTCGGGCAATTTAATTTGCCGCGCAAGCCTTTGTTAAAATCCAGACAAGCTCAGGATAATTTTTACGAAGTTCTTCGGGAGACATATTCACCATCGCTTCAAATTCCATGTGAAAAAGCTTGTCCTTTCCAGAAACCGGCATATAATCAACATTGGACTGAGTATAAAAATGTTCAATGCAGCCATACGGAAGCACATAAACACGCGCAGTTTCAAAAGCGGCAAAAATCAGATTGCTTAGATTGAACACCACAGGAATTGTCCGCGCTAAAGGAATCGGAAGAATGTCTTCCAGTTTTTCGCCCAAAAGGATTACGCCCATAAGAACCACAGTCTTAAAAGTATCCAGCCCTTCCGGCTTTTCATATTTTTCGTAAAGCGCCTTCAGTTTTTGCACAAATATATCAATTTCAGGATTTATAGGAAAATCAATCTGAACCACACTTTTCCCGATTTCAACCAGATAACTTTCAAGGCGGGAAACAAGTTTTTCAAGGGTTATTTTTTCAGGAACACCATGCCGCGTAAAAAGCAGGCGGTAAAAAGGCAGCTGCTTTTCATACTGTTTTTCAAGCCATAAATGCGGCCTGGAATCCTCGCAGACTACATCCCGCAATTTTCCGGCAAAAAGCGAATCCATATCTGTAATAATTCTTCCGTCCGTTCCAAGCAGCGAACAGACTGTAAAAAATACGCCGAGCTCATCTTTTCCGCCAACATCAATTACGCTTGTTCCAACAACCCCCGGAAAATTTTCCATACAGCTCAAAAGAATAGTGAACATCTGCTGGTCTGTGTAGCCTTCAACAAAAATCTGGTTATCGCTAAAGAAAAACTGCTTGTGGTACGTATTGAACCTTGGCAAAAAACGGCGGAGCATCGACTCAGTGTTTTTATCAAGCAAATCAATGCATGTAGGAACGCGGTTCACGTGGCAGACCACAACGCCCAGAATATCCTCCGCAAACCGCAAATCGATAAAATAAGGCGAATGTGTCACCAGAAAAAATATCCGGGAAGAATCATTTTTCGCGGCCTTTCGTATTTCGTTCATAAAAAAAAGCTGAAACTGCGGATGCAGGTGAAGCTCCGGCTCGTCCAAAATAAGAACAGAAGATTTTAATCCGTACAGCGCAACCAGAAGCGTAAGGATTTCTTTTAGGCCGTGGCACTCGCCTTCCTGAAAACCATATTCTATATCCCACGCCTTGTTCACTACAACAGGAACAACAGTTCCGTCCGGATTTTTTTTAAATTTTATAGTTTTTCCAAACATACTGGAAATTACAGTTTCAATTTTTTTGCAAAGCGCTGAATCCGTTTTTAATTTTTCCAAAAGTTCGTTCTGGTTGGAACGTTCCGACCGCAAAAAATCAACTTTATAGCCTTTTTTTTCAAACTGAGACGAAATTTCTTCCGCAAGCAAAGTTTTTCCAGAGCCGTTCGGCCCTACAATCAGATTAACCTGATTCCATTTTGATTTTTTGAACGCGGCTTTTCCCCATAAAAAGGGAATTTTAACCTTTGTTTCAACGGTAATCATATTCTAATCCTTGCGGCGAACTTCAAAACCGATTTTTAGCTTCTTGGCAGCAGTTTCGTTTCTCCGCTTGTATTTTTTATAAAGCATTTCCTGCGCGCGCTTTTTCAAATCATCTTTTTTAGTGGAAATTTCTTTCCACTGTCCGCATTCAGTAAGCTCAAGCGCATTAACCCGGTCTTCAAAATAGATTTCAAGAATATTTTTTACTTCCTTAAAGACTGAACGATCCAAAACCGGGAACATAAGCTCAATTCTTCTGTCAAGATTTCTAGGCATCCAGTCTGCGCTCGAAAGATAAAGCTCCGGGTCGCCGCCGTTCTGAAAATAAAAAATTCTTGAATGCTCCAGATACCTGTCCACAATGGAAACCACCTGGATATTCTCGCTGAGCCCTTTTACTCCGGGAACAAGCATGCAAATTCCGCGTACATTCAGCAAAACCCTTACGCCAGCCTGACTTGCCCTGTAAAGAGCGCTGATGATTTCTTCGTGCGTAAGGCTGTTCATCTTTGCCATAATAAGTCCAGGATGCTCAGAATCGCTTCTGTCTATTTCGCGCTGAATCATGGAAAGCAATTTTGACTTCAAAGTTACCGGAGCCATTGCAAGCTGGTTCATATTCTGCAAAGTTGAATAGCCTGTAACAAGGTTAAAGAATAGCGTGGCGTCGTTTACAATTTCGTAATTTGCCGTAAACAGCGACAAATCCGAATAAATTTTCGCGGTCTTCGGGTTGTAGTTTCCGGTCGCAAGGTGCGCATACCTTCTGATTGTATCGTTTTCGCGGCGCATAACCATGATTATTTTCGCATGAACTTTCAGGTTCACAAGACCGTAAATTACGGTAACGCCGGCATTTTCAAGCTCCTTTGCCCAGCCGATATTCCTTTCTTCGTCAAAACGGGCCTTAAGCTCAACAAGAACCACAACCTGTTTTCCTTTGCGGGCAGCTCTTTCAAGCGCGCTTATAATAGGAGAATCTTTTCCGGTTCTATAGAGCGTCATTTTTATCGCCTGAACATTCGGGTCATCAGCCGCATCTGAAATAAATTTTACAACCGGCTCATAAGATTCATAAGGAACGTGAAGAAGAACGTCGTGCTGCTTTATAATATCCCAGTAAGGCTCATCCTGCGGCAACTCGGCCGGGTAAAAATGCTGCCATTCCGGAAAGCACAATTTTTCCGCGCCCTCAACATCGCGCAGGCTTCCAAGGACATTCGGATCAATAATTCCGTCCACGCAATAAACATCGTCATCTGAAAGCTCCAGCTTTTCCATAAGAAATTTAAGGATTTTTTCGCTTGTACTGTTGCACGTAATTTCAACAGGAAAAGACGACTGGCGTTTTACAAGAACTTTTTCCATCTCGTGAATAAAGTTTCTGCCGGAATCTTCGTCCACTGCAAAATCCGCATCGCGGGCAACCTTAAAAATCATCGTTTCTTCAACATTAAAGCCCGGAAAAAGATGCGTTCCATATTGAGTAATTATCTCTTCCGCAAGCGCAAACTGCTTTTCATGGCTTTCGCTCGGAAGCCACACAACCTGCTGAATTCCCGCCGGAATCTGAACCAGCGCAATGCGGGGAGCATTTTCATCGCCCTTAAAATTTGAGTCGGTTTTTCTTATTCCAGAAATAGGCTTAAGCAGAAAAGCCGCATATTTCGCAAGATTTCCTATGTGCGGAAAAACCTCCGTGTCAGTTCTTAAAGGAGTTAAAAGAGGATAGACATCATTTTTAAAAAAACTCAAGGCGTATTCATTTTGAACCGCTGAAAAATCTTCCGGATTCACATACATTATATGCTTTTTTGAAAGCCCCGGAAGAATATTGTTTTTTAGGCAGTCGTGCTGTTCCCGGACAATCTGGTGCGCGCGGGAAGAAATCTGGTGAAGCACAAGCTTCGGTGTCAGCCCGGAAATATCAACAAAATCAGGATTTGTAAAAAGCTGACGCTTTACGCTTGCAACGCGAACCATAAAAAATTCATCAAAATTGCTGGAAACTATAGAAAGAAACTGAAGTCTTTCCAGCAAAGGAAGTTCTGTCCGCAGAGCCTGATGAAGAACCCTGCCGTTAAATTCAATCCAGGAAAGCTCCCTGTTAAAAAATCTTAGTTCCATAATCATTCCTCCTCGTTTACAGCAAAACAACCTTGTATCCAAAAACGGACTCAAACAAATCGCCTTTTTCTTCAAGCGCAATCCTTTCCAGGGAAAGATTCTGGCTTCCTTTTGCTTTTATAATCAAAGAATCTTTTTTAAGATGCACGGATATATCCTTCAAAGAATATCCATGGCTTCGGTCAAGCGCATCAGCAATACGCAAGATTGCCGTTAATTTTAAAATTGTCATGCGGTCGCTTCTGGCAAAAACAGGAAACTGCTCGTTGTCCTGCGGCATCTGCCTTCCGCGGTGATAGCGCGCAATAAGGCTTACTATAAGATTTTCTGTTCTTGTAAGACCAAAAATTTCCGAATGGCGGATGATATACTCGCTGTGAAGATTATGGTCGTCCATTCGTATAAAAATTCCAATATCGTGAAGTATTGAAGCAACTTCCAGAAGAATTACAGAACGCTCTTCCAGAGAAATTTCTTTTTCAAGGCAGCGGTAAATTTTTATAGCATTCTCGCGGACCCTTTCCGCATGCCCCTGGTCTCCGTGGTATTTACGCAAAAGAGAAACCGCGGACGCCGTTATCTGCTGGTGAAATTCTTCCTGAAGCTCATCGCCCGCCGTGTCTGTATGACTTATAATAACGCCTTCGCGGATGTTCGTTTCAGGAACAATAATTTTTTTGCAGTCCGTATGATGCACGAACATCTTGTAAATCAAAAGGCTTACACAAAGCGTCTGCGCGTCATTGTAGGAAATTTTAAAGCGCGCGACACACTCGTCAATTGAATATTCCTGAATCTCATCAACAAAACGGTCAAAATCATCGCGCTCAATCGACCACAAAAAAGTTGAAACCGGCTTTCCGGCATTTATAGCGGCAAGGGTCGCATCCGAGCCAACCGCAAGAAACTGTTTTGCGTCCGACAGATTAAGCTCGCTTTCCAAAAGGCTTTTTGCGTTCAAGGCATACTCTTCAATATAACGCTGAACGTCATCATGGGAAGCCGCAGCCTGGCCACGCGTTTTTAGCTCAAGCCGCGTAGTTCCAAGCCTAAGGCTGTGCGCACCGGCAATCTTTCCCTTTTTCATCAGCATTATTTCCGTAGAACTTCCGCCGACTTCAAGAATCACCGAATTTTCAGAGCGTACTTTCGCCGCCTCTTCCTTTAGGCATTCCGTAACCGCAAGGTACATCAGCCTGTTTTCTTCAATTCCGTCAATAACCTTTACGCGAAATCCGGTCGCCAGAAGGATTTTATCCATTACAGGGTCTTTGTTCTTTGCCTCGCGGAATGCAGATGTCGCAATAACAGTTGTTTCCGCAGGAGCTATAGACCACGCGACAAGCTGCTCCTTAAAGCGCTGCAAAATATGAAGAATCTGCGTCTGAGTTTCCCTGGAAATCGAGCCGGACGTAAAGACATCCCGTCCAAGGGAAACTGGCATTTCCGAACGGTCAAGAATATTTCTTTTTCTTTCCTGCGTAAATTCAGCAACCAACAGGCGCACACCCGTTGAGCCGATTTCAATAACTGCTTCTGGTGTTGCCATATCGACTCCCGAAATGAGGAATAAAAAGAAAACCGCATTTTTTATGAACAGCGGTCTTCATTCCTGTACAATATCAAATTTCAGCAAAACAAAGGCTGAAAAAACTTAAATTTTACAAAAATTTAAAGTTTATCAATAAGCATTGAACATTTACCCGAAGGAATCGGCAAAGTCTTTTTCTTCTGGTCAAGAATGTTTATCGTGAAATAGTAAAGCTTTTCGCTTTCCATCTGTATTTCCCAGCCGCGTGGACTCTTATTACTTAATATAGTAATAAGGTTTCTCTTTAAAGAAAGATTTTCAATTCCCATAATTTCAAGGTTAGGAATAATCCAGTCTACGGTTTTTCGCGGAAGGCTTATTGAAAGCCCGATGACATTTTCAATCATAAGAGCGATTGTAGAAAGCCCAGTTCCTATCATGTAATGATTTCTTGGAAACCAGTCCGAACCTTCAAGCTCCGCCTTTTGAGAGCTCAACGGCTTGTACGCCTCATAAAAATCGCCCTTCTGGTTTTCATCCGCAGGCATAAGACCATCAAGAACATAATAAAGATGACGGATGGAACATTCGCGCGCAAGCTCATAGCGCTGATATTTTTCCAAACCTTTTATAACCATAAAATTGAACATAGGGAATACGCTTCCGCAATAGCCCTGTCCGGATTCCTTAAAATTAAAGCTGTCCGCAGAAAGAGAAGGGAACGGATGCTCAAGTCCGAATGTCGCAGGATTGCTAAAATGAGCTATAAGCTCCTCAGACTTGTCTGCGCTTGGAATTTCCGCCAGAAGCGGCCAGAAACCGGCGATTGTCTTTTCCTGGAGCTTGTTGCAATCCTTGTCCAAATCCATATAGAATCCGGCAGAAGAATCCCACATCATTGAATTGATTCGTGTTTTTATAGAAAAATAGTTTCTTCTGTACTGAAAGCTTAAATCCTTGTCATTAAGAATGTCGCCCAAGACTGACATGTGAGCGCAGTTTATGGCAACCGCCGCGTTAAAATCAATCGGATAAAAAACATTTTCGCGCGGAGAATTGAACATTGTGCTTGCCGTAGCCGGAACAGCATAAAGTCCGTTTTCCTGCTTAAAGTTTTCATCAACCCATGCCATGTATTTCTGCAGCACAGGCATAACCTCTTTTATTCGCTTTTTATTTGCGGATTTATGGTAAAGATTAAATTCCGCCCATGCAAACAAAGGAAGTCCCACACCCTGCGGATTTGACTCATCCAGCATAGGTTTTCCGGTCTTTGCATCATAGCGCCACCGGATTGCGCCGTCTTCTTCCTGTTTTGAATAAAAATAATCAATATTTTTGTTCGCATCATAGTTCCTGTTTGAATACACAAGAAAAAATGATGAAAAAATACTTTCAAGCTGGTCTATAACGAGTTTTTCGCCACGCGGATAAATAAAATAACCGTCAGAAGACTTTTCCCCGCTCTTTGGATCAATCCAGTAATCGGAAAGCATTGTCCAAGTCTTATTGTAAATGTCTACAAAATCCTGATCATAAAAGTGGATTTTTGGAAAATCATGTTTATTCATTTGGTTAGAGTATATCACAAGTTTTTATAAAACGGTATAATTTTCTATTATTTTAGGAGATTTTCGCGTGTATCAGTCATTTGTGTACGTTGAAACAAGAATTCAGCTCGCCTCTGTAGATTCAGTATTTTTAACAGATGAATCATCCGGAAAAATTTCCATAAAGCCTTCTGTCCTGCAGAGCGTCTATACACTCGCAAAAGCGCTGGGGTGCCAGATTTCAATAATCTCTGATATTGAAAAAATACTTACACCAATCCCGGAAATTCCCGGCGGAAAAACCATCAACGGCTATTCAATAAAAATTGCGGAAAAAGGAACAATGAACCTTATGTTCCACAGCCACAAAAAGACAATTAAAATTGAAGAAGTACGAATTGAAGAAGACTTGGGAAGACTTACACACGCAAACGGAAAAACAAGGATGGACTTTTCTTTTGCCGGAAATCCAAGCATCCGCATAAAAACAGAGCCTTCATTTGAACTTGGCGAGGAAGTGCACATTTTTCTGGAAGAATTGCGGAGGCTTACCCAATACCTGAACATAGAAAACACAGAACAAAAGGATTCCTATATACGATGCAACGCATACGTGGCGCTTTCAAAATATCCGCAGCTTCCTGACTACTACGTTAAGCTTCGCAATTTAAATTCTTTTAACTTTGCAAGAAAAGCCGTCAACCACGAGCTTACAAGACAGGAAAATATGATTTCCGCCGGGGAAAAAATCAACAGCGAGAGCAGGCTCTGGAACGAGGCAAAGTCCTGCACGGAATTTTACAAAAAAAGAACCCTGACCAAAACAAGATTCAAGCACCTTTCGCCGCCACAGACAATAAACCTTGAAAGCGCGGAAGAAAAACTTTCCGTAGAAATAACAATTGAACTTCCTGAAGCAAGACGCCAGCGTTTTAAGCGGCAGTACGGAGTTTCCCGCCTTCGTTCAGAATTTTTGTGCGACACAAAGGAAAAAGCCGACTTTTTTGAATCAGTCGCCGCGCTAGGAGCGAATCCAACAAACACAGCGCACTGGATGGCCAGCGAGCTCGCGCGCCTTTTGAACAAAACAAACATCACTCTTTCAAAATCAAAGATAACGCCGGCGCATTTTGCGTGGATTATAAAAAAACTTGACTCAAATGAAATCCATAGTTTTACCGCAAAAAAACTTCTCCGCCTGACCTTTGAAAACGGACATTCGCCGGACAAGCTGATGAAATCGCTGAACATAACGGAACTTGCGAACGAAAAAGACTTGCTTCCGTTTGTGCAGAAAGCAATAAGAGAAAACCCGGAGCAGTGCAGGATTCTTCAGAACGGCCAGATGCAGCCCCTTGAATTTCTTACAGGCCTTGTAATGAAGGAAACAGAAGGACGCGCGGTTCCGCAGGTTGTAAAATCACTTATAAAAGATGAGCTTAATATAAGCGTAATTTATATGATTACAACCGGCGGCGCAATTTCCGCAGTCCGCAACAAGGACGGAACTATCTCGGCAGGAGACTCAACCGTCCTTAAAACAATCTCGGAGCAAATAGCCCCGGACACTCCGCTCCAGGTAATTTCAGCAGGGCAATACCTCAGCGAAGAGCTTGAGCCTTCCGACTGGGCAGAACTGATTGCAGAAATCAACGCCCGCATAAGCGCAGGAACAGCAAGCGGAATAGTTGTAACGCACGGCACATACACTTTAAGCTACACCGCGGCGCTTTTGTACTGGCTTTTTTCTGACTCAGAAGTTCCAATCGTAATAACGGCGTCCTCGTCGCTGCCGCTTGAAAGCACCGAAGCAGAAGTAAATTTAAGGCTTGCAATAGAAACCGCCTCCAAAGAAAAGAGCGGCGTTTTTGTCGTTTACGGCGGAAAAGTCCTTTCCCCTCTGAACCTGCATTTTGAACGGCCGGGAATTTTTTCCAACTGGAACCTGACTTCGCAAAAATTCCGGGAAAGCGGGCCTGTCGCGACGCAGTTCAGCGGAATCTCAGACCTTGACCAGGACGTAGTTTCCCGGCTTCTTGCTGAAGCCAGCCGAAAAATGTTTATGTGCAGGCTTTACCCCGGATTCAGAAGCGAAATTTACAACAAGATGCTAAAATATTCTTCCGTCCACTCTATCTTTATCGAAATGTACGGAATCGGCTCCGGAAACATGACCGACAGCGATTATTCGCTTAAACCCATGCTTTTAACCGGAAACCGCCGAGGAATGCGCTTTTACTGCACATCCCAGCAAAAAATAAACCTTGATTTTTCCCAGTATATAACCGCCCACGGAGTCTGGCGTGAAGGAGCAGTTCCAATGGGCTACCTTACCACAGAATCTGCGGTCGCCCTGTACTTCGCCTGCTCACTTTGCGCAGACAGCGATGCGGAGCTGGACGAAATGATGGAAAACTACGCCGCGCTTTACTCAAATTAAATCTATTCAGAGTCCTGCGTTTCTTCCGGCTTTGCAGCCATTTCGCCTGCGTGCGGATAAACCAGCCGAATCTGCTCAATCTGGTTCTTGTGCCTTGATTTTAAGAGAAGCGAATTTGAATCATTCTGATAAACGTATCCGGAAGAATTGTAAGTTTCAAACCTTGCGTCCGTGCGGAACGCCAAATCATAGATGTAGATTGTCTGGAAGCGCTCAATTCCGGTTATAATCGCATAATGCGTGTACGAAAGCGGGAAATCGACATTCAGGACAATTGACCCCTGGCTGTCGTTTTCATAAGAAATATTTTTTGCGCAAGTCCATGCCCACACAGCCCTGCCGTTGTTAAATGCAAGAATTTCAAAGTGAGGATAGAAATAATTGTCGTGAACCACAATCGGATACAGCTCGCCAAGAGTCTTTAAATCAAAAGAAGAGCTTTCCTTTAGATATGAACTTACAATAAGCCGGCCGCCTGCGACCAAAGAAGAATCCTTTACTGTTTCACCATAGCGAAGGATTGCGTCGCCCGCCTGAACCGCCTGAACAACAGAAAGGAATATTCCGTTTTCAGAAATCGTAATTAAATTTTCATCAACAGCGCATGAAGAAGAAATTTTTTCAACTGATTTTGCCGCCGCCGGAGCAAGAATATTCGCAAGCTCCTGATTTTTGTCGCAAAGGTCGTTATAAACGGCCAAAATTCCGATTGCCTGCTGAAGAGGCTTTTCCGAAATCTCTGCCACGGATGCCGCCGCAAGAAGTTTTTTTACAGAACCGGCGCCCGGATGCATGCACATATAATCAGCAATAAAGCGCACGTTAAAAATATCAAGGCCGGAAGATTCTGCCGCGCGCACAATCATTTCTCCATAATTCTTAATCTGCGCCTGCAACGGTTCGTTTACGCGCGACAAAGTGTCAAAATACGGAGCAGAGAGGAACGTACGCAATGCGTTCCTCTTGAAATTCTGCGGAACAGAATCCAGCGCCTCGTTGTACCGTCCTTTTTCCGCCATCGCCGCGACAAAGGAAACCGCCTCCTGCTCCGCTACAGTCTGGGAATCCGAAGGAATCTGCGCAAAAGAATTTATAAGGTTCTGCTTAAGGTTTTCAACATTATTTCTGTACGTTGCCTCGGACGCACCGTCAAACGCGACCGTATCCTCAAAAGTAAACGAATGCGTTCTATTAAAATAAGAATAAGAAGCGACTTTTTCAGTTTTTGCAAGAACAACATAATCACGATGGATGGAAGGCGCGTTCAGTTCCCAGGAATTCTTTTTGGTTTCAACCTGAATCTGCGAGTCAGTCCGCAAGACAACGGAAGTTCCAACCGCAAAATTATAAGGCACAAAAACGCGGGAAACTTCCGGCGGCAAAGTTCCTTCAACAGAAAAGTAAGCTTTCGCCGTATCGTCGCTTACGGAAAAACGGAGCGCAATGCCGTTTGAAAAAGAAAGCTCGCAGGAAAGCGGAGAAACTTTTTTCCACGTTTTCAGCACAATCGGCCTGTCCGCGCCGTTAATCATAGCGCGCACCGGATTATCTTCTGTTCCGCTGAAATTCAGTCCGTTAAATTTCACAGAGAATTTATTTTTTAACAAAATACTGTTATCATCTTGAGCAGATTCTAAAAGAGTAATATGGAGATTTCCTAATTTTTCTGAAATAATAGAATCATTCTTAAACTGAAGAATGAAAATTCCGATGATTAAAACAGCATAAACTACTAAAAGCGTAAAAGCCTTTCTTAAAAATTGTGCAAACATTTTACTAAGTTTAACTAAAGGACAGATGAATTTCAACAACCATTTTATGTCCTTCTCTGGAGAACCAAATGAAATTTAAAGTATTTGTCATTTCACTTTCGATTTTTCTTTCCATGAACATCTGTTTGTGGTCAATCAGCGCAGAAACAATAAATTTTGCGGAAGAACTGCAGAAACGCCTTATGGGCGGCGACATAGACGGCGCAATCTCGCTCTACAAGGACATTCCCGACAACCTGAAAGACGATGTGGACCTGAAAATTCTGGAAGCGTCCCTGCTGCTTTCTGTAAACAGGCTTACAGAGGCTAAAACAATCGTAAACGAACTTAAAAATTCCGGCCACAACACAGTTGAAGTAATGGAAGTTGATGCGGAAATAGCAAACGCGTCTGGAAAACTTGCGGACATTCAGAACGCGACAAACGCGCTTTTAAAAGCCGACCCAACAAATGTAACCGCAAACCTTATCCTTGCAAACCGCTGGGCGTTAAAAAAGAAGTATAAACTGGCATGCGATTACTACAGAAAAGTCATTCAAAAAGAAAGCGACAACGAAGACGGACTTTTTGGCTACGGACAGATGAATTATTATCTTGGCAACCTAAAAGAATCAAGAAAATCATTTGAAAAACTTGCGGAAATAGCTCCTGAAAACTCAATCGTGTTTCAGTATATGGGAAAACTTGCCGCCGAGGAAGAGAATTACAAAATCGCAATTGAAAACATACAGAAAGCAATCGATTTAAACCCGGAAAATTCTGATTACTACATTGACTTGGGAAATTATTACAGAAACCTTGGCCGTTATGCCGATGCGGAAAAAGCGTGGACAAAATCAATAAATCTTGCGCCGGACTATTTTCTTGGCTATACATACCGCGCAGGACTTTACGATGAGCAGAACAAAATTGAAGAAGCCCTTGCAGACTACAAAATGGTTGTAAAGACAAACCCGAAATATTATTTCGCATTTGAGGAAATAGGAATCCTTGAATTCCACATGGAAAACTGGGAAGAAGCGCGGAAATATTTTTCAAAAGCGAACGAAATCAGCGAGTCCTACGCATACAAGCTGATGATTCTTGCGACATACATAAAGCAGGGAAAAACTCTTGAAATGAAGCAGCTTTCTGAAAAATACATGAAACCGCTGGACAGAAATTCCCTTGAATACAAGATGATTCGCCTTTACCATGACCAGGGACCGATGAATGCCGAAAACGCAATTGCAAAAGACATTGAAAAAGAGACAAACAAGAACAAAAAAGGAAAAATGAAATATTATCTTGCGCTTTACTACGATATGAAGGGTTCAAAATCTGTAGCCGCGGAATATTACAATCAGATAACAAAACTTCAGACGCCAATGTTCTTTGAATACAGGCTTGCGGAATGGGCGCTCCCGGCAGATTTGAAAAAATAAGGAAACAGATATGAATCAGACACAAAAAGTTCTGGAATTTAATGGAAAAAAAATCACTTTGATTGGAACTGCGCATATTTCGGCGGAAAGCATTGCTGAAGTTACCGAATACATAAAAAACAACAAGCCTGACTGTGTTGCGATTGAACTTGACGAAAAACGCTGCGAATCAATAAAAAATCCCGAAAACTGGCAGAAACTCGACATAATCAAAGTCCTGAAGCAAAAGGAAGGATTTCTTCTGCTTGCGAACCTGGTTCTTGGCTCATTCCAGAAACGGATGGGAAAAAACACCGGCGTAAAACCCGGCGACGAGATGCTTGCCGCGATGAGAACCGCCGAAGAGCTTGGGATTCCTACAAAGATGGCAGACCGCCCGATTCAAACGACACTGAAACGCGCGTGGGCAAAAAGTTCGTCCATGGGAAAAATCAAGCTGCTTTCCGCGCTTATTGCCAGCGGCTTCAGCAAGGAACAAATTTCGGAAACAGAAATCGAAGATTTAAAAAAATCGTCCGAAATGGATTCCATGATGAAGGAGCTTTCAGAATATCTTCCTGTAGTAAAAGAAGTTCTTATTGATGAGCGCGACAAATTCCTTGCCTCCAATATCTGGGAAGCGGACGGAAACAATGTAGTGGCAGTCATAGGCGCGGGACATCTTAACGGCGTCGCCGGACACATTGAAAACATCGCAAAAAACAACGAATCCACCGACACTTCGGAAATAAATTCTATTCCGGAAAAAAAACTTGGTTCAAAAATCGCGATATGGATTATTCCTGCGCTGATTATCGCGCTTATCGCCGCAGGTTTTGTAATCGGCGGAAAGCAGGCCGGCTCAAAAATGGCATTAGGCTGGTTTATCTGGAACGGTTCCCTTGCGGCTATCGGAGCATTGCTTGCGGCGGCGCATCCAGCGGCAATCTTAGTTTCATTCATAGGCGCACCTATAACATCTCTCTGCCCTTTTATAGGAATTGGAATACTCTCTGGAATAGTTCAGGCGTTTTTTTGCAAGCCGCAGGTAAAAGACCTGGAAAACCTTGCAGACGACGCGGGAAGCCTAAAAGGATTCTACCGCAACAAAATTCTCCGGGTGCTTCTGGTTTTTATTCTTTCTTCAATCGGAAGCTCAATCGGAACATTTGTTGCCGGAGCAGACATAATCGCGACATTTTCAAGGCTGCTGGGAAAAAACTAGCATTGATTTTGTTACAGAATCTTTTTTTTAATGTTTTATTGATATGAAAGGTTTTATTTTTACATTCAGCGCGTTTTTTTTCTGCCTGGCATCTTTTTACGCAGAACCGTCGCTTTCAGGTTATCTTGAAAATGACATTGAACTAAAAAAACTTGCGCTGGAAGTAAAAAAATCTTCGCTTGAACAAAAAAAAACTTCAATAGAAAACGGATTCGACATATCTCTTTCAACAGGAACAGCAAAATTCCGATTCAACGGTCAGAACACAAGCGTTTCATTCAATCCGTCTGCAAAAATCGCAGTTCCCAAGGCTTCAAACCTTTCAGTTTCGGCCTCTTCAAAAATTGAAATAACAGACGGAAACAGCAATTCCGCAGACACCTCTATCTCTTTTGAAATAGACCTGATTTCCGCAGCGCCGCTCAAACGAAAAATCCTGCTTTTAAAATCAGAACGTTCACTTTTAGAAGCAAAACGCAATCTGCAGAACCGGGCGCTGGAAGCCGAGAAAGAATTCTACACAAAGCTAAAGCAGCTTTTTCAAGGAGCAGGCGAAATTTCAACTGCAAAAAACAACCTTTACGAAGACACAGTTTCTTTTGAAGAAATAAAGGCAAAGGGCTACTCAAAAAATTCTTCAAAATATCGTCAGGCCGAACTAAAAGTCCTTTCAGACAGACACGAAGTTGAAACAAAAATACACGATTTTGAACACGACTGCGCGGTTTTCGCATCGGAATGCGGCGTGCCTTTTTACTCAGGCACAGCAGAAGACAAAAAGAACGGACTTTCTTATGCGGATTTTCTGCCGCGGCAAATTCCTACGGCAGAACCGGTAAACATACTGGATTTTGAAAAGGAATTCTACACAAAAATAGAAAAAGCGGTCTATGAGCATAAGATTTCGGAAATGGAGCGGACAGCGGAAAAAGATTTCTCACTTTCGGCGAACGGCGGCTACACTTTTAAAAATTCAAACACGAGCTTTTCCTGCAGTTCTTCCGGAGCGGACACAATAGACGCAAGCCTTTCAGCAACTTTCCAGGGAGTCAGCATTGGCGCCGGAATTTTTGTTCCGACCGACGGCTCTTCCCCGACTTATTCAGCAACTGCAACGGTGAAGCCAAATTCATTCAAAACCTCAAAAATCCAGAAGCAGACAAATTCTTTCAGTGCGGAAGAAGAGCTGATTGCCATAAAATCGGCCGAAAAAGACTACGAAACGGATATAGTTGACAAACAGACAGAGCTGAACGACATAAAATGGTCAAAACAGACGAATGAAAAAACCTTTGACATGTACAAGAATCTTGCCGCCGACATGGAAAAACTTTTTTCGCAGGGACTTGTACGAGAATCCGAATACCTGAATGCGGAAGCAAACAAGGAACTTTATGGTTTTAAAATCCTTATAAACGACATCGATTTAATAATTTACAACAACTCCACAAAACTTTTATTCTGCCGCGACGCAGAACTTCGGGACTAAAAATGAAAAAAAATGCCATCAAAAAACTTCCGCTGAAATTCAAGGTTTTATTTTTATCCGCGCTCTTTACCGCCATGATAATTACAGGACTTACGCTCGCCAGAAAACAAATTGCAAGAAATTCGCTGGATTCAACATCATATTTGGTCCGCAAGGAAATTTCAGAAAACTGCATAGAAATCGCAGGAACAGTATCCGCCGCAGAAGAACAAAAACTTCAGGCTTTAAGCGACGGAACTGTAACCGGAGTTTTTGCGAAGGCAGGCGATAAAGTAAAAAAAGGCCAGATACTTATTCAGCTGGACGACACAACCCAGCAATACAACCTTGCAAGACACGATTACGATATGCAGATTGCAAAGGCAAACGGTTCGGAAAAAGAATACAAACTGATGCAGACACAGCGGCTTTCTCTGGTGCAAAAAATTTCAGACAGAAAAATTGTCGCAACCTTTGACGGAATAATCGCAGACTTTGATGTTTCAGTAAATGACTCGCTTGAAGCAAAAGATACCGTCGGAACAATAGTAAACGTGGATTACCTTACTGCCGATGTGGAAATTCCGGAAACCGATGTTTCCAAGCTGGCTTCAGGACAAAAAGTTGAATTTTCATTTCCGGCATACACGGATAAATCTGTCTACGGTTATGTTGTAAGCTGGCCGGCAATCGGTGAAGTAACAAGCCGAGGCGCAACAATTGTAAAAGCAAAAGTCAGAATAGACGAATATCCAAAAGAAATCCTGCCGAATTTTTCGTTCGCCGGGAAAATACAAATCACCGAACCGGAGGAAAATCTTCTTGTTGAACGCTACGCAATCGCATACGAAGAAAAAAACGCTTATGTGGAACTTTTCAAAACTGGAAAACGAATCGATGTTCAAGTTCAACCGTACGGCAAAGAATTTGTAAAGGTAATTTCAGGACTTTCAGGCGGAGAAACTCTTAAAGCGCAGAGCATGCCTGTACAAAGCGGATGGAACAGGAACAGCGGAAAAAACAGAAATCCGGGTCCTGGAGGACCTAAGGTCATAAGATTTTAAGTCATTAAAATTTCCGGGATAAAAAATGGCAAAAAATATAATCAGAATGCAAGATGTTTCACGAATCTACAGAATGGGAGAAAACGAAATCCGGGCGCTGGATAAAATAAGCTTCAGCGTAGAACAGGGAGAATTCCTTTCAATAATGGGCCCGTCCGGCTCCGGAAAATCAACCTGTATGAATATGATTGGCTGCCTTGACCGTCCGACAAGCGGAATAGTAGAAATCAACGGAAAAGAAACAGCAAAAATGACGGAAAAAGAACTCTCCGCATTAAGAAACAAGACAATCGGCTTTGTTTTCCAGCAGTATCATCTGCTTCCAGGATTAAATATCCTGGAAAACGTAATGCTTCCGCTCAGGTATCAGAAAATTGAAAAACAAAAAAGAATTCAAAAAGCAAAAGAGGCTTTGGAAAAAGTCGGGCTAAAAGAAAGATTCAAACACCGCCCGAACGAACTTTCCGGCGGACAAAAGCAACGCGTGGCGATAGCAAGGGCAATCGTAACAGAACCGGACATCATACTTGCGGATGAACCGACCGGAGCGCTGGACAGCCATACAGGAAAAACGATAATGAACCTTTTCCGCGAAATCAACACGGCTGGAACTACAGTTATAATTGTAACGCACGACCCGCGGATAGGGGAAAACACAAAACGCTGCGTCCGCATTTTGGACGGAAAAATCCAGTCAGACACAACCAGCAGCAATTTTGAAAAAAACTTTTCCGAGGCTTTTAATGTTTGAAGATTTTATAGATGCCCTGCAGAATTTCAAAAGAAACAAGACTAGAACATTTCTTTCCCTTTTAGGCGTAATAATCGGAGTCGCCGCCGTGATTATTATCACAAGCATGGGAAGCGTTTCAACAAAACAGATAAAGGACACATTCGGCTCTTCCGGACTTGACTTTGTAAGCGTAACCACCGGATTCATGCGCAGAAAACGCGATGCCGTAACAATCACTTTTGACGAATCATTCCGCGAAAATTTATTTGAAAAAATTGAAAACATAAAAAAAATCTGGTACAAAAATTCACTAGGCGCAACAATATCTTTTGAAAGCACAAGCTCCACAGTTTCATGCAACGCAGTAGAAGCCGGCTACCTTGAAACGTACGGACTTCAGCTGGAACAAGGACGCTACATCAACGTAACGGATGACTACGAAGGAAACCAGAAAATCATTCTGGGCAGCACAGTCGCGGCGGCGCTTTTTCCAGATGGCTCAGGAATCGGCAAGCACGTAATAGTCACCGCAAACAAAATTTCCTTTAATTTTCAAGTTGTCGGAATATTAAAGGAACAAAATTCCGGAATGGAATTTTCCACAAATGCCGCATACATTCCACGTGGATTTTATTCAAAAAAGATAAAACCTAATCCCGCCGCAGAAACAATCATGGTTCAGGCAGTTTCGGCAGAAAAAGCGCCAGGGCTCGCCGAAACAATCGAAACATACTGCCAGGAACTTTCGGGAACTTCCTATTCTGTAAACGTAACATCAATGCAGACAATGATTGACCAGATGAATTCCATAACAAAAACCATGAGCCTTATGCTAAGCGCAATCGCCGCAATTTCACTGCTTGTAGGCGGAATCGGAATCATGAACATAATGATTGTAACCGTAACAGAACGCAGACAGGAAATAGGAATAAGAAAAGCGCTTGGCGCAACTCCGGCAGACATCCGCCGTCAGTTTCTTGTAGAATCAGCTTCAATAACTTTGATAGGCGGATTTTTAGGAATTTTGTCAGGAATAGCAATCAGCCTCGCAATTGAATACGTAAAAAACACAGGTTTTTCAATCAGTCCCAGAGCCTGCATTATAAGTTTTGTTTTTTCAGTAGCAACAGGAATTTTCTTCGGATTAAATCCAGCCGCCAGGGCCGCAAAACTTGATCCGGTTGTTGCCCTTGCAGGCGAATGAACGTTTTTTTACGAATTTACCATTGAAACATCAAGACGGTTAAACGGAATGTTTATGCCTTTTTCGTCAAAAACCTTTTTAATCGCAATATAGACTTCATTCTTCATTTTTACCAGATCCGAAGTGTTAAACCATACAGCAAGGACAATGTTAATTCCGCTTTCGCCGAAACCATTGTACCAAACGGCAGGCGCAGGATCCTTTAGAACCGAAGCGCAAAGCGCAGGAACAGAAGAAAGAGCGTCCAGCACGGCTGTCATATCGGAAGAATAGTCGACAGAAAGTTCAAACGAAAAACGGCGGATTGAAAAAAAACTGTTGTTCTGAAAGTTAGAATTGATTATTGAGCTGTTAGGAATTCTTATCATCTGGTTGTTCAGTGTATGAATCTTAACTGAAAGAAGCCCGACAGAATCAACCGTTCCGGAAACTCCGCCGACTTCAATAAAATCACCGACTTTCATGGTTTTTTCACCAAGAACAAAAAGACCGCTGATTAAGTTGCTTACAGAAGTCTGGGCCGCAAAACCGACCGCAATTCCGGCAATTCCCGCCGCGCCCCAGATTGCGCCAAGTTTTACGCCGAAAAGGCTCAGAATATACATAACCACAAGCGCATAGAAAATATACGAAATAACTTTTGAAATTACCAGATTTGTCTGCGGCTGTATTTTTCCGGCGGAAACCTTTTTTATAAAATGCTTTATAAGCTTAAACACAATCCACATAAAAAAAATCATGAACAGCGCGCCTATAAGCCTGAAAACATTTGTCAAAGTTAAAAGATTTTTTACAAAATCCATGAATTTGCTGGAAAACTGACCGACAGTTTCATTCGCGGCAAACGCAGCCGCCTCGCCAACCTCATGAAGAATATCCGATTGCCCTTCCATATTGCCTGACCACCTTAAAAAGAATTTATTCTAAAAATTATGCCTGCAAATATCATTTATAATACATTCAGAACACTTAGCGTTCTTTGCCGTACAGACATACCTTCCATGCAGAATAAGCCAATGGTGCGCATGCCGCATATATCTGTCAGGAATGCGCTCAACCAGGCTTTTTTCAACAGACTTCGGAGTATTTCCTTCCGCAAGCCCGATTTTCGGACAAATGCGCAAAAGATGAGTATCAACAGGCATTGTGTGCTTTCCAAAAACAACATTCAGAACAACATTTGCGGTCTTTCTGCCAACGCCCGGCAAACTCATCAGGGCTTCGCGCGAATCCGGCACAACGCCGCCAAAGTCTTCCAGAAGTTTTTTACTTAGTCCAAGAATATTTCTGCTTTTCGCATTGCTAAGTCCAATAGACCTGATAAAAGAAACAATCTGTTCCTGGCTCAAGGCGCACATCTTTTCAGGAGTATCCGCGGCCTTAAAAAGAGATTCTGTAACCCTGTTCACGCTTTTGTCGGTTGTCTGAGCCGAAAGCACAACGGCAACAAGAAGCGTGTACGGCGAATAATAATTCAACTCCGGCTTTGGCTCAGGATTTTCAGCCTTGAAACGTTCAAAAACAGAAATTATCTCTGACTCAGAAAGAAGCATTTTTTCTATAAGCTATTTTACAGCAGCCTTCAGAGCGTCAATCTTATCAGTTTTTTCCCAAGAAAATTCGTTTCTGCCAAAATGACCATAGCTTGCAGTCGTCTTATAGACAGGACGGCGCAAATCCAAAGCGCTGCATATTCCTGCAGGAGTACAGTCAAAAACAGTTTTTACAGCCGCCTCAATCTTGTCTACAGAAACTTTTTCAGTTCCAAAAGTCTCCACAAGGATTGAAACAGGAAAAGGAACGCCTATCGCGTATGCAAGCTGAACTTCCGCCTTGTCAGCAAGTTCAGCCGCCACAATATTTTTTGCAATGTAACGGGCCATATAAGCCGCAGAACGGTCTACCTTGGAAGGGTCTTTACCGCTGAACGCGCCTCCGCCATGACGCCCCATTCCGCCGTATGTATCCACAATTATCTTTCGTCCGGTAAGGCCAGCATCTCCGTCAGGACCGCCTGTAACAAACCTTCCGGTCGGATTGATGTGATACTTTGTCTTTTCGTCAAGAAGTCCTGTCGGCTCAAGAACCGGCTTTATAATCTCATTTATAATTGTCCGCTCAATTTCTTCATGCGAAATTTCCGGATTATGCTGATGAGAAACAACAACCGTGTCAATCCTTGCAGGTTTTCCAGCTTTATATTCAATCGTAACCTGGCTTTTTGCATCCGGACGAAGCCATTTTATTTTTCCAGATTTTCGTAACGCGGAAGCCGCCAGCAGAATCTTATGCGCAAACATAATAGGCGCAGGCATAAGCTCCGGAGTTTCATTGCAGGCGTAGCCAAACATCATTCCCTGGTCGCCGGCGCCCTGCTGACCTTCATATTCAGCAAGACCAGCCCCAACAACACCCTGATTTATGTCCGCAGACTGGGCATGAAGCCTGTTCTCAAACTTAAATTTTCTGGCATCCAGACCAAAATCCTTGTTCACGTAACCGATTTCCGCCGCTACAGAACGCGCAATCTTTTCAGCATTTTTCTTTATGAATTTGATATTTTCCTTTGCGTTTTTTGTAAAAGAAATCTCGCCGCCAACAAGAATAAAATTCGTCGTTGCAAAAGTCTCGCAGGCAACGTGGGCATCTGGATCAAGCTCAAGGCAGGCATCCAGAATCGCATCCGAAATCTGATCGCAAAGTTTATCAGGATGACCTTCGCTGACCGATTCAGAAGTAAAAAGATAATGTGATTGTTTAGAAGAAAAAAGTCCCATAAGACTCTCCTTTTTAGCAAAATTTTCCAGGCAAAAAGCCTAATCCGCTTGCAATTTGGATAAATCAACGGATGGATTTATAACGGTTAAAACATAATGCAAAAACAAAAAACCTGCAAGTAGAGGGAAAAATGAAAGAAAAATACTTTCCCTCGGATGAACCTTTCAGTTTATGTATAACGCCATCTGCACAAAACATAAGTTTTTCATTAATATAAAGATATGTCTAAAATCGTTTGTATTTGCCTTAGCGCGACAATTCAAAAAACAATACAGTTTAAAACATTAAACCTGGAAAACGTAAACCGCTCTGAAAATTACATAAAGGACGCCTCCGGCAAAGCCGTAAATTCCGCAAGAGTATTAAATCAGCTTGAACCGCAGACTTCTTCCGTAGTCTGTCCGCTCGGAATAAAAAACGCAAACGAATTCCTTGAACTGGCAGAAAAAGATTCTATAAATATTACGGCAGTAAAAATTCCCGGATTTACACGCGAATGCTGGACGCTGATAGACAGAAGCAGGCATACAACAACAGAGCTTGTGGTTTCAGAGCCAAAATTTAATGAAGACTATTCCGCCGCAGAAGAAGAACTGCTTTTTGAAGCCCGGAAAGAAATAGAAAAATCCGAAGCCGTAATCCTTGCCGGAAGCCGCCCGGAATTCTGGACGGAAGAAATCTGCGCCCTTATCGCAAAAATCACAAAAAGCGCCGGAAAAATATTATTAGCCGACTTCTGCGGAAAAGACTTGGCAAACACGATTGAACTTTGCGTTCCCGACATAATAAAAATCAACGAGGAGGAATTCTTCAAAACATTCGGATATTCCCCTTTTACACCGGAAAAAGCTTTAAAGGAACTAATCAAGGCAAAAAGCAGCGAACTTCAGAATATCTTAATAGTAACCCGCGGAACAAAATCAACGCTCGCCGCCCAAAAAGGAACTTTTGTGGAATTTCCCGCGGAAAAAATAATTCCTGTAAACACAACAGCCTGCGGCGACTCGTTCAACGCCGGATTTATTTACGAATACCTTAAAACGAACGATTTCCAGTCTGCGCTGGCAAAAGGAACCTGGTGCGCCGCCCGCAATGCGGAAAACATTCGCCCCGGCTCAATAATCTAAAACAGCAGAACTGACAATATTCCGCAAACCCAGTATAAATCAGGTTTCTTCCCTGCATTTTTTTACAAAAAAAAAGATTTACAATCCAAAAGAATTGCAAATCTTTAACATGGGCCATCTAAGACTTGAACTTAGGACCAAAGGATTATGAGTCCTCTGCTCTAACCACTGAGCTAATGGCCCATTAGGTAGGAACTAATATACCATATAACTGATTTTTTGGTCAATACAGCATAAAAAAACCTATTCGCCCAAATGTCGAGTTTTTTGTAAAAAGAATAAAAGC
>OCPL01000006.1_pt1 | contig 36161 bp, 24 predicted proteins | sample 1494881 | NCBI WGS metagenome assembly OCPL01 (sample SAMEA3360687, study PRJEB22359) | human gut metagenome | biome: ENVO:urban biome; feature: ENVO:human-associated habitat; material: ENVO:feces | place: Bangladesh | collected 2011 | reverse complement strand
GCGAATGGGCATAAAAAGTCAAATCGAAAATTGAAATTTTCTCGTTGACTTTTTACGGGAGGAAAAATATGATGAATCCATTTGATTTACTAAAAAATTCAGCGGCGCTAAAAGAACAAGCTGAAAAAATTCAGGCAGAAATGGCCGCTCTTACCGCGGAAGGCTCTGCCGGCGGAAAAATGGTTACAGTAAAGCTGAACGGAAAATTTGAAATGCTGGAAATTCATCTTGACCCGCTCTGCGTTGACAACCGCGATATAAAAATGCTAGAAGACCTTATTGTTGCGGCTCACCGCGATGCAATTTCCAACATCCAGGAAAAACTGAAGGAACAGTCAACTTCTTTGCTGGGCGGCTTAAACATTCCTGGAATGGGACTTTAAAATGAGCGTAATCGACGATTTGACTGCAAGTTTTTCAAGGCTTCCCGGAATAGGAAAAAAGAGCGCCTCCAGAATTGTGAATCATCTTTTAAAAGCCGACTCAATGTATGTTCAGAATTTTTCAAGGCAGCTTGGCGAGCTTCAGCAAAAAATAAAGCCTTGCGCAGTCTGCGGATTCTGGACGGAAACAGAAACCTGCCCAATCTGCTCAAATCCTTTGCGCGACAAAAACATTATCTGTGTTGTGGAGCAGCCCCAGGACGTGCAGACAATTGAAAGCGCCGGAAATTTTACAGGGCTTTACCACGTTTTGGGCGGAGTAATCGCACCTCTGGAAGGAATAGGACCTGACCAGCTGAACATCGCAAGCCTTGTAAACAGAATCCAAACCGGCGAAGTAAAAGAAATAATAATCGCGACAAATCCGACTTTTGAAGGCGACGCAACCGCGATGTACCTGCAGAGACTTTTGAACGAACATTCAGACGTAAAAGTAACACGCCTTGCGACAGGAATTCCTGTAGGCGGAGACTTGGAATACGCCGACAAACTGACGCTCGCCCGAAGCTTCAGAGGCAGAACAACGTTTTAGAAATACCGGCTTACCCCAACTCCAAAAATATGCTCATGAAAATATTTGTATTGCGCAAAAATTTCCACAGATTTTATAAGACAACCGATATGCCCGGTAAATTCCATGGAATATTCATCGTTTGTAAAAATGTGCCCCGCAGCTCCAAATTCCAGCTTGACCGGCTTTAAAGGATAAGATTTTACTGTTCCGCCAAAAACAAGCCCATTTAGATAATTCTCGTCATATTTTAAAGACCAAGCCGTAAAAAAATCACAAGAAAAAGGGTTGAATTTAAAAAGCTGAATATATCCGCCGAGCTTTAAATTTCCATAATAATCACATTCAGAGCCAGGGAACATAAAATTTTCTATTTTTATGCCAAAAAACTTAAAAAATGAAAAATTAAGTTTCGCTTCAGTTCCTAAAGAATTAAAATTTTCGTTTCCAAGCAAAGAAAAATCCAGAACAAGCGACCAGTCTTTGCAAGCCTTGAATTCGTTTGCCTTTTCTGAAAAATAAAATTTGCCGTCATAAAATTGATATGGATAGGCGCTGTTTTTTATCTTTAAATTCTGCAGCACCCATCCATTGATAAAAGCATCCCAAAAATTTGATTCAAATTCAAAAAGCTGCTTGTCATGCTCCTTTTGCATCAGATTTTCTGGATATGCAAAACAAGACAATAAAAGCATTGCAATAAATAAAAATCTCCGATTTTTTTGCATAATTTATTGTCTTACTTCAAGGAATATTCAACAGTTGTTACAACGCGGATATTCTTTTTTTCTTCCAGGCCGACCGCCGCATCATTGATTGAAAAAAGACCTTGTGTCGCTTTTTTGATTTTTCCAACTTTGCTTTTTGAGTCGCGCGCAAACTGCTCAGCCGCTAGGCGCGCATTTTCCGTGGCTTCCGCAATCATTTCCGGTTTTATTTCGTTCAGGCCGGTAAATTCGTATACAACCTTGGAATCATAATCCTGTTGAATCGCAACTCCTTCGCCTGTAAGCTTTAAGGAATCAGCCTGCGCTTCTTTTACAACCGAAACTTTTGAAGTCCGAACAAGGACTGTTTCCTGCGCAAGGTAATTGAAAACCATTTTTTCGTGATCCAGATAAGGATTTACGGTGTTGTCAGTAATTTTCGGAGCCTGAATCGTATAATCTTCTGCCGTCAAGCCATGATTTTCAAGAAATTTGGTGATTATCGCAGTTTTTTTAACGGTCTCAGACTGAATCCTAAGCAAATCGTTGCTTCCAACTGTAAAAGTTATAGGCCAGACCGCAAGATCCGCATCAACTTCCCGCTCTGCAAGACCACGGACTGTAACAGAACGATCCTGCTTTACAATTTTTGTCATGCCGGAAGCCATAATCGCCGCCGCAACAACAATCGCAACACACAAAGTAATATGTGCCTTCATAAGTTCCTCCTGCTAAAAACGTGAGTTTATATAACAATTGATTCATAACAAAATCAATATTGTTTTATTATTTCTTCAGCTTGTTATAAAGTTTTACAAGCAAACCAACCTTTCCGAACAAAAGCCAGAAAAGAAGCGCAATTACCGCAACCAGCGGAATTCCGCAGATAATCACATAGAAAACCGCGGCTACAAGTCCGCCGAAATACGATATTACATTTGAAACAAAATGACGGAATCCGTTTCCCAAATCCGGAAGCTCAAATCCGCCGCCCTGGGTTGATTTATAAGGCAAACTTGCGTAAAGGCTTATTGTAGAAAAATCAATCTGGGAAGAAAGCCTTTTTAGGCGGCCTTCCATTGATTCAATGTCGGACTGAACAGAATTCAGCTCAGACTCGACTTTTAAAATATCCTGCATTGAATTCGCCTGCTTAAGATAGCCATTAAGTTTTTCCCTAAGGATTTTTTTTGTCGCAAGGCGCGACTGCAAATCGTAAAACTGCTCAGAAACGTCCTGTGTTGAAACATTTTTGTTTTTCAATGTTCCCAGAGAACCGGCAGAATCCATCGCCGAATCAAATTTTTCAGAAGGGATTCTTACAGTGTAGCTTGAATTTTTTTCGCCGTTATTTGAGCTTGAAATATATCCGCCGAATTCTTTTACCCAGTTTTCAACCGCGGTCTGAGTTTTTACAAGGTCTGTAACTTCTATGGAAACACTTCCGTTGCGGATTAGTTTTCTTTCATAGCCAGATTCATCCTGAGCGCCTGAACCTTCAGCTTCTTCAGAAAAAGAGTTTCCTGAATAATTGGCAGCCATCATTTTTTTAGACATTGCAACCCTGGGCGCGCCGGCACAATCAGCCTCCATAGGAGCAGATTCTTCTACCGCAAAAACATCAGCAACCGCCGTTTTTCGTGAACAGCCGGCAAAAGCGACAATCATTAAACCAATGAATATTCCAATAATTCTTTTCATACTTCTAAAATAAACAAAAAAACAGGAAGTTACAACAATAACAAGTCAAACTCATCGCAAAAAAAACACCCGAACCCCCGGAACAAAGCGCCAGGATTCGGGCAAGCATATTACTTAAGCTGGGCGGTTTCGATTGCCGTTCCAGAAGAAGTCTTTACAGCATAGCCAAGAACTGCATTGTCTGTTCCATTGCCATAACAATCACCATTAGATTCAGTAGAATTATTACTAGATGACGTTATTTTATTTAGCTCTGTACTCTTAACAATCACACCTTTCATATTATTCAATGTTTGCTTCCAAAGCCCTATATTAACCTTATCATTTGCACCGCCACTCATTGTACTATCCGTAGGAACAAGAGAAACCTCCCAATCTCCCGTAAACACATCGTTCTCAGCACCCTGTATCTTATAATTCATAACACCTGACTCAGGAATCACAAGAGAGGCTACTGCTGGCATTTTTGCCGCACTCACATAATAGCTTATATATGGAATTACATAATATTTAGTTACACCATCAACACCCTCAACTTTACGTCGTCCCACATCAATATTAATCTGCTCTCCAGTAATAGTGAACGAATCAACAATTACAGAATCTGTTGCTTCATTATATGACGCATTATATAATGAAAGATATGCATAACATAAACTGCCGTCCACATTTGCTGCAATATGAACACTACCATCAGGTCCAGCCTTTACAGTACAGTACTCACCACCATCGCTAAATATTTTTTGACATATCCAGCCACCTTCAATACCATTATCTTTTCCGCTTGTAGGATTAGTATTATAACCATACCAGCAATTTGAACCATCATACCAAACAGCGACAACTATATCAGTGCTAGATGAAGAACCTGGAATCACATCTATTGCGACAAACTGTCCAGCAGCGTACCCTGTATCGTAGAAATAATTACTGCCAACCTTATAAGTTTTGCCAGATTTACTATCTTCAGAGCTAGAAAAGTTCTGCCAATCCACTCCAGCAATTAAACTAAATTTTGATGTATTCGCTTCAAAAACACGTTTTTTAGCATTCCCATCATCATTATTGTATTTGTTTGAAACCACCTCTCCTAAACCTTCATTATCCACAAAATTATTGAAATCACCTTTTGAACCAGGACAATTAGATCCAAAGCGGAATCTTATCTGAGACTGAATATCATCATAATACGCCAAATATACAGAAGTATTATCACCGTGGGATGCCACCGCCAAGCTCGGAGATGAAAAACGAGTTTCTGTCATTGTGTATGTAGAAGGATATGTTCCTTTCACATAGCATTTTTGCGACCCCGGCAAACCAATAGCTTCAAGTCTTAATTTATTCTCGTAGTTATAATTATCATCCATACTATCAGCATCTGTTCCCCAACGACTTGTCATAAATGTAAAACGCCCAGCCAGTGTATCAGTAGCACCACTAGGATATGTATCGAGCCCTGTCGCCGTTCCATACGAATTACCTTTATCATCAAATGCCATACTGATATTTGAGAATGTCGCATAATTTCTCTGATAGTTTTTATAAGAGAGGCCACGTCCATCCGCCATAGAAAAATCAGCAGGACCACTTACAAAAGCAAATCCTATTTTTCCATTCGAAGGATTAATCTTCATAACCGGTTCACTCAGTTTACCACTCATAGGAATGGCCGCATCACTATCAAATTCCCAAACATCAAAGTATATATCATCAGTAAGCAAATGATTGCTCTTTTCTACCGGCTGCCGGTTATACGCATACTTTGCTTTTTGTTCATATTTACTACCTTCTGTAATAGCTTCTTTGTATGAACCACAAGCATTGTTATTGTTCTTATTGTTCAAAGTTTCAACTTCATTTACCAAAACAACATATTCTCCAGAAGAAAATCCTGAGGCTGTCGCATCCACAGTATTATTGTTACCAAGATTAAAACCTTCAAGCTGAATTGAACTTTCCCTGTCAGATATAATGTAGTGTCCCAAAGCCGTTCTAGTATATGCCTCAACAATACTTGTCTTAAGTTTTTTACTCAAGTACGTTTTTACCCCCGTAATATAAGGCACAACATCCATTCTGTATAATGACGTCGGCTTTTCAGTTGAAGTTATTACTCCTTGTGCATCAGCAGACTTATTTCCAGTTCCATATACAACACCTGTTCCCGCCTCATTGAGTTCTACAGAGCCTCTGTCTGTTGCGCGCATTTTTACATTTACATCTGTTGCCGCAACATTTGTAATTTTTGAGGTATCAACTGCAATTCTATAGTCAAGGGAATTGCCTTTAATATTATCAAACAATTCGCCATCACCCTTGATTTCAAATTTAAATCCATCTTTTTCCAAGGAACCTTTTAAATTCCATTCTCCATTGTTTCTCTCTGCAACTGTTATATAATCTGTATTGCCGTTCAAGTCAGGAAAAAGCATTTCAAGTTTTTGAAGTATAACATTATCAGATGCATGTCCTTCAATATAGATTATTCCAGAAACTTTAGGATCTGCATCATATTCTCCAGAAGAAGCCGGGTTTCCACTATTTTTATAAGAATCAGTCTGTTTCCAGTCTTCTTCAAGTTCTATATGACCTTTCAGAGTTCCATCTGAATCAGCAAAAATACTATTTTCAGAACTGTCTTTCCAATAGAATGGCTTAATATAAACTTCAGGTGAAACTTTATCTTTAATAGCTACGTTCATAACAATATTAAAATCAGCATGCTGACTATCTGTTCCAGCCGTAAACCCTTCTGTTTTATCCCATATAGAGAATTTAAAGTTTTGATTTGTTCCGTCTTCTACAGAATCTTTCAGGAAATCAAGCATTGTCAGTTCAATTGTAGTAGTTGAAGAATCTCTAACATCGTTTGAATCCGAATGTTGAGTTCCTGCAAACTCTGTATAAGAATGTTTTTTATCTCCGTCAACAGAATATGACCAGCCAAGACTTGTATTTCCGCCTACAATTTCTGGGATGAATTTTGAAGTTCCCTTTATTGTCATAACAGCTTTTCCATCATCAGAAACATCTAATGAAGTTACATTTTCACCCTTCGCATTTTTTCCGTTTACAGAAACACCTGTAATCTTGTTTGAACTGTCTATGTTATACAATCCTGAATATGATTTTATAAATTCACTATCATCCACTTTACCGTTTCCATTCAAGTCTGTTCCTAAAATTATACCAGCAATTCTAGGCGTGTTATTTGAAACTATTCCAGAATATTTTGCGGTTGCCATGTTTCCAGCTTTATCAAATGCAACAAAATGAATGTCTATCGGACCATCAAAAATATTATGAGTATTAATTGAAACTGTCCATTCTCCAGAACTTTCAGAATAGCTTTCAACCATTCCATCACCGTCATCATTGATAATCTGACCAGAACCTTCGGAATCACCATAATATGTAGTTTTTCCAGTTTCTTTTATAGTGTTATCAATAACCTGAGCAACTGCAAAATATGCTGCTACAGAATCCGAATTTGTTATTTTTGAACCGACAGTTACTGTTTTATCCGATATAGTTTTTATGCGGTAAACAATGTTATTCACTTTGCAAAGACCGCCCACCCGGACATTTGACGGCAACTCGCTCAAAGAAATTTCGTTTCCGTTAACAACTTTGCAACCTTCAACTTTTCTCCAATACAATCCATCTTCATCTTTTTCTAAACCTGTTTCAGTTGCGACATCATATCTATTTTGTTTTCCATCCGTACCTTTTTGAAGCATAGGATCAATTATGTATGTTTTATCACCAAGCGTTCGTGTAAAATAGAATGCAATACGATTAAAACCACTTTGATTTCCACCTGCGCCATCTTCCAAGAACGAACCTTTTATTTCATAAACTCCGTCAGACTGGAAAATTTTATTTGTTTTTGTTTCAGATAAAGTAGTACTCTTAAAATCTGGAGACTTATTATCATAATTAATATTTATTTCCTGAGCAGTGCTCTTATTATCTGACGAGCCTTCAAAGGCTTCAAGTTTACATGAAATATTTCCGTAACCACTTTCACTGCCTAAAGGAATTTTCAAAATATAATTTTTATAATCTCCAATAGTTACATCTTCTTCAACTTTTCCAGAATTCAGAATTTCTGTTCCATCCAGTTTCAAGCTCTTAATACCGCTATCATCTTCTACAGAACCAGTTAGATGCCAAATTCCTTTTATCCACATTCCAGACTCATACATCTGACTCGCGTTTTCTGTTCCATCAGCATTATACTGAACAAGTCTCAGCGGCTTTTTGCTGCCAAAAACAGGAGACCCTGGATCAAGTATGAATGAAACAGTCGAAGATTCACTAACTTTTCCTGAAGCACTTAAAGCATAACACCTTACAGCAATCTTTCGGTTCGCATCTTTTCCATCAGAATCTTTTTTATTAAATTCTTTTGCCGCATTTATAATGAGATTCCAGCTTTGTACAGAACCATTAGCTTTAACTGCACTTCCAATAACTTCATTACTAGTTTCTACTATTTCATAATCTACTGTTGTACTATCAATAATAGACTGCAACTTATTTTTCCAATTTGTAGAAAAACCTACAGTTTCGTCATAATCAGGATCAATTTGAACATAAACAGCAGAAACAGAATTTGTTGCTATTTTTGTTGAGCCAGTTATTGTAATAGTTCCTCCAACAGTTTGTTCATTTTCAGGATATGTTATATCAATCGTAGGTTTATCACCCTGCGTAACAACTGTAAGCGGCAGCCTAACAGGATTTGTTTTTCCTGAATTGTTATATTCATCAACAGCATAAGCCCATATACATATCGGAACATTATCATGTACATCCGCATATTTTTTGCCACCCACTTCACCATACAAATCATTTATATAATCATTTAGCTTTTTTGCATGATGAGCTGAATCACCAGAATTACTATTTCCATCAAACAGGATATTCCACAAGAAAACAGAAGTATTATCATAAACACTGAACCAATCCTCATCCTTTGGTTCTTCATTATTAGATTTTGAAAGCGCAAAATATAAATTAACAATAGAATGAGAATCCGATGTTTCACCACGAATTGTTACACTTTCACTTCCATATACAGAAGCTCCCCCTGTATGGCTATTAAACTTAACTTCAGGCGCTGAGTTGTCTACCGCAACAGAAAATTCTCTAGTAGTTCCAACCGCAGAATCGTCACTTTCAGAAGCCTTGTCTTTTGCTACTATCGAAAGGGTTTTAGTACCGCTTGTTAATTTTGAAATATCAAATTGTATCAACCTAATATCATCCGTTTCTGGTTTTGAAGAAAGATTTACAGTTCCAACAGAACCCTCAATAGAAGATTCAGAAGCAATAGAAGATTTCAAAAAGCCTTTCAGAGAAGATATTCCATTTTCATCAATCGCTTTCACAAGCATATATAATTTTGAATAATTGCCGCCAAACACATCAGCTGATATAGAATTTATATCCTTCCACCCTTTTTCTTTTACTGTCCACTTTGAAAAGTCTGAATCCAAAATTGATTCTGCATTCGTTCTTGCATTATCACCTTCTAAGTCAGCAGAAGGATTTATTGTTGTATATCGAACAACTGGTATTGTAGGTTCTTTTGTATCAACTTTAATATGTACAACAGAATCCTTACCGAATTCTCCAAACAACAAAGTGCTTGTATCTTGAATTTTTGGAGAATTCAAATCAGAAACAACTTTTGAAATAAATGTTGCACCCTTTGAATCAACAACCTTGAAATACAAATCTTTTGAACCATTTTCTTCAAATTTATATGTCCAGCTTCCATTCTTGAACAAATTTTCATTATGCGAAGTTTTTTCTAATGAACTCTCGGTTTCGCTAACGTGCAATTCTTTTACAGAACCATCATCATCGCTGACAATTCCTGTAATTGTATTCTGCTTATGCCAAACAGGATTTGAAGAAGTCATTCCTGAAAGAGAAATATTCGTAATATATACAACAGGTCTGTCTGAATCCTGATTAATTTTTAACTTATAAGCTGAAGAAGCATCGGATGGAAGAGCATTTACATTTCCAGCTTTATCTGTTATTTGAACAAAAAATGCTTTTTCAATGTCTGTTGCCTTATTGCTTATTTTTTCAGTATCTAGTTTTATTGTCCAAGTTGTGCCAATAGAATCTATTGAAGCACTTGTTACATATTCATTAGAAATTTTTTCCCATCCAGAATTTCCATACATCCAAAGAACAGGTACAGAACTTGTGTCCAAATTAGTTTCTATAACTGTTCCTTTCAGCTCGATTTCTTTGTTAACTACAGTTTCTTTACTAGGCGATGTTATTTCCACAACAGGAGCTTTATTATCATATGTGAATGAAGATATTCCCTTATCTGAAGTATTTCCAGCTTTATCTATTACCCTAATCCATAACTGATAGGTCTTAGATTCAAGGCTTGCTGTTGATAATTCTAATTCTTTTGGAACAGTTTCTTCCACAGAGGTGCCTGATTGTAACTTCCAATTTCCAAGCTTATTAGCAAATGAAGAAGAATCTGAAACAATTATTTCTGCTATTCCGCATCCATCTTTTTCTTCACCTGTAGAAGATACATATTTGTCGGTTACATCAAATTTTACAGAAAGCTTTGAATTGCTATTAACAACGCCGCTTTCTGGAACTCCCTTTATCGAAACAGAGTTAATAGCTGGCTGTGTTTTATCAATATTTACGCTGAATGAACCTATAGAACTTTCATTTCCAGCTTTATCTTTTGCTTTCAAGCTAAATGAATTAGAACCCTCTACAAATTCACTTGTAACTTTAAATTTAGATTTTTCACCAGAAGACGAAGCGGTAAAAGAAGTTTCATTTCCACCTGCTACCAAATACAATGTATCAAGATGCTCTTCTTTCACTGTTCCAGAAATCGTTACAGCCGTCTGATTAAACCATTTTTTCCCTAATTCTGAAGTATTTGCCTTTTGAGCACTAGCTGCAATAATTATTTTTTCATCTTCAGAAGTAGAATCCGGGCTATTAATAAATACAGGAGAAACTGTGTCTATGCTGTATTTTATTGACACAGAAGAAGTTCTTCCAAATTTATCAACAGCTACAAAAGATTTCGTATAATCTACTCCGTTCTTGTCCTCCAAACTAGTATATAACCATTTATTATTATCAGAAGACGACCAAAGGTTTGATTTTTGTTCATTATCTGTAGATAGATAAACACCTTTGACACCACTGCTGTCAGAAACTGTTCCATTTACAGTAGAATTTTTTGGTATCCACATATTTTCTGAATAAGAAACACTGTTAATCGTAGATACAGAAATTTCCGGAACATCGCTGTCGTACGCTATTTTGATGGAAGAATTTTCATCTTTCGGGAATGATTCTGAAAGTTTGTTAACATCTGTAACTGTGAATCTTAATGAATGAACACCGTTTTTAAATTTTGAAACATCTATCTGCGCGCTGGCTGTTGTGAATTTTTCATTAGGTTTTTCATTAGAAAACAAGCTTATTGGGTTTGTGTCGGCATCCAGCGTGTATACAACAGACTGCACTCCGTCGTCGTCCGTTACATTTATGTACAGAGTATCGCTTCCCATTCCAAAAAGATTTTTTCCAACTTTTATCGCATTTTCATCAGTACAAGCGACATCGCCATTGTTGAATTTTAATGTCGGAATATCCGTTTCCTGGCATACAAAAACAGGGTATTCCGCCGAGCCTGTATTTCCGGCGCGGTCAGTAGATTCAAGCCGAAGAATTATTCCGGCGTTGTCAAAGTTTTCCGCAAGTTTTGTTGTGTCCACCTTGAATTTAAAGTTGTTCGCCGTGTTTGAATCACTTTCTTTTGTTATCGCGTCGCCAACTTTTGAATCTGTTCCGTTGAACAAAAGACTCTGAATTGCGTCGCCGTCCGCAACAATTTTTGAGTTTTCAGTTTTTGCTTTGTAGATTTTAAGCACAGTTGAAACAACTTTGTCGTTGTCAGAAGAAGTTCCCTGAATTGTAATCGTTCCGTTCACTGCGCCGTTTGTATATTCTTTCGGATTTCCAGAATATCCTGTTACCAGCGGCGAAACTTGAGAGAATTCCGGATTTGGCAAATCTTTGTCTAGGAAAACAGAAATTGAAGCGGAAGCCGACTGTCCGGCTTTGTCAACCGCCGTGAATGTATAGCTGTTTTCACCGGCAGAAGAAATATCTTTAATGTCGAAAGGCGATGAAGTCCATTCCTTGCCCGCACCGGAAATTTTATCCAGCGCATCGGAAGTTACTGTTCCGCCAACCGTAAAGCTTTCTTTCACATAATAAATGCTTTCGTTTTGGAGCAAAGAGCACGGCTTGCCGCCGGCTGTTACTGTAAATGCTCCGAACACAGGAGCTTTTTCAATAATTTTTACTGTTCTGCCAGAATCATTATTAACTTCAGAATCATTGCCAGCATCGTCAGTTGCCCGGAACTGAACCACAACATCTTTTTCAGAAACATTTTTAAAGTCAATATTCGCGTTAAATGTCTTCTGCGCCGGAATAGAAGTCCAGTCAACAAGCGTAGTTGCGTCTGCACCAACTTTCTCAATCCGATATTCAAGCGACTTCAACGAATTTTCTTCTACAACTGTTCCGCTGAATGAATACAAGGTCGTCTTTGTTTTTCCTATGTAAGCAACATCCGCAGCGGCATCAACCTTGACAACAGGGTCTGTGCAATCAGTTTTAAACTGAACTGTATCTGTTGTGCTGCGACCAAATTTGTCTGTTACGGTGTAGCTTATTTCAAAATCAGTGCCGTTTGCAGTTGTAATTCCTGAATCTTCTGCTGGCGTTCCTTTGCCATCTGTATAACTAATATCGCTTTTAGAAATGGAATCGTCCCAGCTGAAAGTTCCGTCAGTATTTTTTATAACCGTGATCTCTTTTGTTCCGCGTTTTAAAATTGCTTTAGAAGAATCACCTTTAAACTTGAATTGTCCGGAAACTTTTCCCGTTGCTGTAAAAGTTTCTCCTTTGTAATCAGAGGAACCCTTCACAGGATTTATGAACGTTATCGCCGGCGCGCTGTTGCTTATGCAGAGCGCAAATTCCTGCGATTCAAAAGTTTTTCCGTTCACGTCCGTTGCGGTAATTTTTATTTTATAAGAGCCTTCCGCAAGAACTTTGCCGGAAGAATCCTTTAGTTCCTGACTCAATGAATAAGAAGTTTTTCCGCCGGCTTTTATCGGATTTTTGTTAAGAGATTTAAATTCACCCGCCGTGCCGCTGTCTGAAACTTTAGCATACAGAACATTTATTTCGGCAATTCCGTCGTCGTCTGTTACAGAGCTAGAAAGCTTGTTGTTTCCAGTCTGGTCAAAAAGATTTTCGCCGACTTTTATTTGCTCGTCGTTTACAATATCAAAGCTGGCGTTGGTAAGTTTTACAACCGGATAATCTGTTATCTGATGGATTACAAGCGGATTTCCGTCGTCATATTTATATGAATAAGAACATTTATTTCCCGCGCGGTCAAACGCTTCCACTTCAATAGAAAGTTCCTGGCCGTCAGTTCCTTGTGTTGTGTCAATTTCAAGCTTGAACTGGGAAGCCGCGAGCTTTCCGGCTGCAATTTCCTTTCCGCCGCAAGTTGCTTTCCACGTTCCGCTGGCAAACGCATCGTTATCAGAAACATTTCCTGAAACAGTTATTTTTCCGTTTACATATCCGCGGTTCGCCTTTGCCGTAAATTCACTTCCGCCGGCTTTTATCGTTGCGTCTGAATCAAAAACCACAACATTGTTCACGGAATTAACCTGAACTTTTGGATCTTCCTTGTCAAAAATCACAGAGATTTCTTTTGAAGTCTGGTTCGCAATTTCATCGGTCGCGTAAATTGTAACAGTATAAGCGTCGCTCTTCTGATCGTTAAAAACGCTTCCCGGAATTGTCAAAGTCCAGCCGGTTTCTGTATTGCTTTTTGTTACAACTTTATTTTCACGGTAATCCGTCTTATTCACGTTCGGATACAAAGTTACGTGGCCTTTTTCCGAGCCTGAGCGGCTTTCCGCAGTTCCGGAAATAACTAAATCCACGGCGGTAGAAGCGTCTTTTTTCTTCAAATAAACAGTTGTTCCGGAATTCGGTGCGCTGTAGCTTAAAATCTTAACGTCCGGCGGAGTTGTTCCCGACTGAACCAGAAATTTGTATTCCTTAGAGCCGTTGTAAAATTCAACTCCGGATTTATCCTGGCCTTTCAGCTCAATTGTGTAGAACTGTGCGACTTTCACATATTTCGAGCTTAAAGTAAGGCGGCCTGTATAATTGGAACCGTTTTTTGTCCATTCACAAGGAATTTCAACATAGTTGTTAGGCTCGGTCTCGGTGCTTTCAAGACGTTTTCCATATTCATTAGTTTTATAAACCACAACCTTGAAAGTTGAAACATCCAGCGGAACATCGCTCAATCCCACTTTTGCAAGCAGAGTTATGTTTCCAGAAGTTGAAACGCTTTTTCCTTCCCACGGTTTTTCCGCAGAAGAATCAAATGCGTCAAAACTTGTAATTTCGTAGCTAGGATTGTTCAGAGGATTCAAAGAGAATGTTCCAACCGGCTTTATTTTCATCGCCCTGGCAACCGCCGCTCGTGAAGCTGAATCAGAAGAATCTTCATATTCATCATCGGAATCGTGCTTGAACTTTTCCAACGTTGAAAGAATATTCTTTTCGCTTTCAGAAAGCTCTGACTGATTTTCCGCACGTTTTGTTATGATTTTATAAACATCCGGAAGTCCAATTCCAAGATTATTTATTACATCTGTATAAATTTCATCATATAAATAGTAATATTCAGAAATGTTTCCGCGCTCCGAAGCGTTGGATACAACATCCGCGCCTTTGTACGTTCTTGCAGAATCGGAAACCGTAACCTTGAATTTTCTATATTTTGTGTCTATAACTTCGCCAACATTGCCGTAAATCGCCTTGTAGAATTTATTTGACTCTGTCAGCTCCGCCGTTCCCCCCCCCCCCCCCCTCCGGATATTCTCCGATAATAATTCCAAGTGAAGGCGGAATATTCGCCAGTTCGCGCCGTCCAAGATAATTGTCATCTTTGTCAAAAACTGTAAAAACAAAACCAGAGCCGCTGTCGCTGTCGGTAACGGAAAAATCGTTTACAGAACCTTGAATTTTTATTGTCGCACCAAAACCGCCGGCTTTTTCAAGCGGAGTTTTTTCATCCAGAACTGTAGCCGGATTTGTAAGAACCAGCAGAGGCGGAGTATTGTCTATGCGCAGCGTCATTTTATCTTCCTGCTGCCTTCCGGAAGAATCAGTCGCAACAGTCGTAACAAAGTATGTGCCGTCCGTCAACGGATATTTCCTTTTTTCGGAGTTGTATTCATTTATTTTTGCAGACCAGGAATTTTTATTCTCGCTCAAAACTGCGTCAAATGAAAATTCACTTTTGCTGGTGTTCTGAAAAAAAACTTTCACGGATTTTATGCTTGTGTCATCGTGGCATTTTCCGCTTATAACAAAATCTTCTTTTATTACAACATTTTTTGGCGGATATTCAATAGAAATTGTTGGCTTTTCTGTATCAACAGCCTCGCCCAAACCAACATCACAGGCTGAAAAAACAACAGCCAGAAAAGCCAGAAAAGACACAAACGCGATTCTAAGAAAATTGAACTTCATACACATGTTCCCCACAAAATAAAGAAAACCTAATCTCTCACTCATCGGCAGAATAATGTATAAACTTTAATTCGCTACAATACCAGCGTAAATATACAAATAATCTAAAGCAAAATCAAGTTTGGTGGCAATTCCGGCAATAATTTTTTTTTAGAAAGAAAGCGGCAAGCGGATTTACAACTGGAATCTACCAGCCGATTCTGAGTCCTGTATACACTCCAAGACCTGAGCCAAGGCAGCTTTTCTTAAAGTTCGCGCCCTGCGCAGAAACTCCAAAATCAAATTCCAATACCCTGCAGTTCAGCATAAATCCTGCCTGATGAATAAAAACTTCATTAAGATACGCGGAAGAAAAATTCACGCCGATAACATTAAATATTGAAGTTTCAACAGAAGCTTTGTATTCAACATACGCCTTTGCGTCTTCAGTCCACGGATATTTTACGCCAAAACCAAGAAGCGCGTTGAACCTCATCCAGTTTCCAAACGGCCGCCACGCAATTTCCGCGCCAGTCCTGAACGGTCTGGAAATCCAGTAGCGTTCCTTGCCGTAAACATTTTCGCCGGAATCAAAGGTCATATTTTCGCCCTCGTTTTTCATCATGTCAAAAATGTCATCCGCGCCATAGCGCATTTCCACAGATGAATACACGATGTTTTCCATGCTTCCCGGCACAATCGGCAGACGCATATACGCCCTTCCAAGCAAAGTGTTAAGAATCTGATGTTCAATAGAAGTTGAAAGGTCAAATCCGACTGTATAATCCATGTTGTTAAAGCGCATCAAATCGCTAAAATCGCCGTCAAAGACAGGTTCAAGCGGCATGCAGGAATTTATTTTATACCCAATGGAAACCGCCGCTTCAAGCGCTCCGTCACTTTTATTCAAAAAATGCGAGTCAAATTTTGTGGTTTCCACGTGGAACACCGGGAAAAACACAGCCGGTCCTACACTAACCCTGAATCCCTTGATGTCAAAAGCGACATCGGTCTTTGCATAGGCAAAAAGGTTTGAGTCAAGGTTTCCGGAAACCGAGATTTTTTCGTTCAGCTCGTTGCCGTAACCCAGAAATTCAAACAATTCCTTAGAAATAGTTCCGTTCCCGGAAGTTTCTATTCCCGAGGACAATCCCACAGAAACACCGTTCTTTAAGTTAAGATTCATAAAAAAATCAGAAAGGAAGATAATGTCAAAGCTTAAGCCTTTTTTGTCAATTTCATCGGCAATTTTCCTAAGGTCAATCTCCAGCTCCTTTTTCATAAGCTCGGAAACGGCAAAATAATTGTTGGAAAATCCAACATCAGTGTCAAAACCGATTTCAAAAATGCGGCGTGGAATATCAATCCGTTTTTTTTCTTTTGGCTTTACGTCTTTAAGCTCCGCCTCCGCATCCATGACAGAATCTTCTGCAAGCGGGTCAGAAATATCAGCAGCGGCAGAAAGCTCCGCGTCTTCCTGGCCTTCCAGCGAACCGGCCGCAAAAGCGGAGTCATCCGTTTCCGCGGAAAAAACAAAAGCCGGCAATAAAAAAGCAAACAGAATTAAAACAATCTTTTTCATATCAGTCTCCGAAAATAGTAATTTTTCCGTTCGTATGGATTTTTACCGCAAGATTTACCTTGAATTCCGCATTCCGCGAAATCTGCAAAGTTCCATCTGGAAAACTTGCAACTATGTCCGGCTTGAACGGATATGTCCTAAGCATAGCCTTTACGTCTTCCGTATAGATTTTTTCATTGCCGCTTTTCATAGAAAGTTTATAAGAAGGTCTTTCTACTCCAGCCAGATTTGTGTTAAACAGAATGTCGCCGCTTTTACCGCTTTGACCATAACTGAAAAGTCCGTTGTCAATGTTGTAAATCAGCGAAGCAGATTCAATCAAATCAATATATTTTTCAATATCCTCAAGAGAAGTCGCTTCTCCTCTGTCGAACAAATCTTCATCGGAATCTTTTTTAGCAAGCTTCAGGATATTCACTTTTGTTACATTCCCTGTTTTAGGCGCCTCCAGCTTCAGCGCAAGAGGAATAACAAGCCGGGCAGAAATCTTTATGGAAACCGGAGCGTCTTTATTTTCAGATTTCAATTGCTCGTATTCAGCCTTTGTAATTTCAACAGTGCCGTCCAGACCGCCCAAACCGACATCATAGACAATCTTAAGGTTTTCAGACTTGCTGTTATTAAAAAGGGACGCAATATCTGCATAGCCCGAAGAATTTTGCTTGGAAAATTCGCTTATAACAACACCGTCCTTGTCAGTCTTTATGATTTCAATATCTTTTGGCTCTATCTTTTTACCGGATGCAAGCAAATCTGTTTTTTCAGTAGAAGTTTCAAGAACAATATTGCCAGTAAAGCCCATGCCAGAAAGAGAATCAAGCTTCGGTTTCTGAAAGTACAAATAAAGCGGAAGCTTCTCAAACTTTATGTTGTCAATAAATGCAAGCTCGTCTTTCATAGTTGAAAAAAGCTTGTCAAAACTAAGCTCTGTGTCTTCCTCACCTTTTATTTCAGAGCCTTCCGGCGTTTTTATCTTTACGCTTAGCCAGTCAAAAACAGGTTTTGCAGAAACAGAAATTTCATATTCGCCGTCCAAGTCCACATTTTTTAAAACCGCCCAGTTGTCCGGCATTCCTTCATCGCGCGGAAGAATAAGTTTTACGTCAAAATCAAGAGAATCGGTCTTAGGCGAAACAGGAATCCCTTTGTCTTTTGTAGAATAACTGGTGAATGTCTCGGATTTTTGCGGCAGCATGATTTTCTTTTTCTCGCCGGTGTCATCTATTTTCAGCAGATTGGAAACTATTTCCATAGAAATCGCGTTGTCTCCATCATTTCCTTTCGGCAATGTGTTTTTGTAGGAAATTTCAAGACCGCTGTTCACAAGCGTCATTTCTTCAACGTAATCTTCCATGCCGCCGGAAAACGGAATTTTCTTTTGAAAATTCAGCATATCCGCCTTTGAACTTAAATCCAGAACCACATAGCTTGCCTTTTGAATCCTACAGGCGGTTTCAAGAGTAACCTGCGGCTGCTCGCCGTTCGGAAACACAAGGGTCGCGTTGCTGCAGGAAAAACTTATTCTGTCCTTAAAAACAATTTTTCCGGAAGGATCGTTTTCCTTTGTAAATACGCTTTTCGCCAGGTCCATTTTTTTCCGGATAAAAGCAGCGCTGTCTTCAACTGAATCAAATTTTGCGGTCGAAGGCAATTCCAAAGCCCCGGAAATGCTTCCGGAATCAGAAAGTTTTGCCGTAACTCCAGTCCAGCCGTCCGGCTTTTTTGAGACAATTTCCAGCGAACCAGAGGCAATCTCGCACTTTACAAATGTCTCATCAGTAGAAATTGTCACATACTGTTCCACATCGCCCGAATCACCGATTTCGTCCGTAAAACCTGTGATTTTTGAAAATTTCGTTCCGGGTGAAAATTTTGCGTTCAATGTATATTTATTTACTGTTGACGGAGTTCCGCCTGAAACAGTTCCGTAGATTTTCAGCTTAAGCTCTTTGGTAATTGTCTTCGTTCCCAAATAAAAGAAAATGTTTTTTCCGCCGGATGCAACATCAGAGCCGGAAGCAATGTCTACATTGTCCGCCCTGGAAAGCAATTTCCCATCCTCTGACAAAAGCTCAAAAGTAAAGTCTGTAGAAAAACCAGGTGTCGGAGTTCCATCTGTCCTGATGACATTAAAAACAATTCCGCCAGAATAAAGCGTAGCCGTCTTAAAGTCCGGCTTATTGATAGTTGTTTTAATCACATGGGCCGAGCCTGGAGCAACATCAACCTCCCAAATCGGCAGGTCCTTGACAATATTTATAGTTTCATTTTCAAATTTTTTGGAAATGTCAGGAAAATTTATGGTTGTAGTCTCAATTTTTTCAGAAAGGTTCGGAATCGCGATTTTCTGCCCAAGGGAAATGCCTTCACCTTTAGAATTTAAATCAGAAAAATCCATTTTTTCAAGATATGCGCCCACATCAACAGGAATTTCCGCAAGCGTCATATCAACAAGATATTTCTGCATCGGCCTTTTGTTCGGCTGATTGTTAGAAGGCGGATTGTAATCATAGACAGCATACTTAACATCGCTGGAGTCAGACTTGCCGACGTACTCCTGAATTTTTTCAACCGACATATATTCAGAAAGTGATTTTTTAAATTCACCGACAGTAAAAGAATAAGTGGCATCCGTTACGACAGAAACTTTTTCCGGCGTTTCGAAATTGCAAGAAAAAATAAAAGATAAGAAAACAGCAGTTGCTGGCAATAAAAATTTCTTCATAAATCTCCCTGTACCAAGAGCGGCATAAAGCCAGAATATCGCCTGAAACTTTATGCCGCAAATCAGATAATTATTTTTTTAACAGCGCCGCAAACGGATTGTAACTCATTCCGTCGTCGCTTCCATAGCTGCGGCCGCCGCCGCGCTGACCAAATTTTTCGTTTCGATGAACAGTTTTTCCAGAATCAGGCTTCGAACCTTTTTTTACAACAACGACCTTTCGCCTTTCGCCTGTTTTTTCAGAAGAAGACTTTGCAGAGCCAGACGAGGCGCCGCCAATACGGTTTGCCGCATCGCTTTTCAAAGAAAGACTAATACGTTTTCTGTCTTTGTCAAGTCCAATAATTGTAAATTCGAAAATATCTCCGACTTTTACAACTTCCATTGGGTCAGAAACAAAATTATCGCTCAGCTCAGAAACGTGAATCAACGCTGTCTCGTGCAAACCGATGTCTACGAACGCGCCGAAATCAACAACATTCTTGATTTTTCCGGTAACTTTCATTCCTTCCTTAAGGTCCTCGAACTGGACAACGCCTTTCTGCATAATCGGCGCTGGATAACCGTCGCGCGGGTCGCGGTTCGGCTTCTGAAGCTCATCAATGATGTCATTCAGAGTTGTCTCGCCAATATTGTATTTTTCGCAAAGCACTTTTCTTGTTTCATTGTCGATTTTTCCGCCCGCCTTTACAACAGGCAGAACTTCGCGCGCAACATCGTAATTTTCAGGATGAACCCAGGTGTTATCAAGAGGGTCTGCGCTTTCCGCAATCTTCAAAAATCCCGCGCACTGCTCAAAGGCCTTAGGACCTACGCCAGGAACTTTCTTCAATTCCTCACGGCTCATGATTTTACCGTTTGCGTCGCGGTAAGCCACAATTTTTTTAGCCGTGGAAGTATTGATTCCTGAAACATACTTTAAGAGCATATAAGACGCTGTGTTAAGGTTTACGCCGACATTGTTCACAACAGAACCTACAACTTCATCAAGCTGCTCCGCGAGCTTTTTCTGGTTTACATCGTGCTGATAAAGTCCGACTCCAATCGCCTTAGGGTCAATCTTTACAAGCTCCGCAAGAGGGTCCTGAAGGCGGCGACCCATTGAAATCGCACCGCGAACCATTACGTCCAGATCCGGGAATTCTTCCGTGGCAACCGGGCTTGCAGAATAAACAGATGCGCCAGACTCATCAACAACCGTATATTTCACATCAGAATCAGCATAGTTTTCGCTTATAACCTTTGAAACAATAGCCTGGACTTCCTGCGAGCCGGTTCCGTTTCCAACAGCTATAACCTGAATATCATACTTGTCAACAGCGTCGTTGATTGCCTTGTACGCGCCCTCCGGATCCTGTTCCTGAAAAATCTTGAAGAATCCAAGGTATTTTCCGGTTTCATCAAGCGCGGCGCACTTAGTTCCGTTTCTGTAGCCAGGGTCAACGCCCAGAACGCGGCTTCCCTTGATTGGCTGTGTCATCAGAAGATTTTTTAAATTTTCGCTGAAAATTCCGATTCCATGCGCGTCCGCCTCGTCGGATTCATTCGAGCGTATTTCGCGCACAACCGCCGGAGAAAGAAGACGCACAATTCCGTCCTCAATCGCTTCCTTATGATATTTGTTGTGTGTATCTGTCTTTTTAGTTATCAGGTCAATCGCCGCGTCAACATCAATATCGATTGTAACTTCCAGAGCGCCTTCGCGTTCAGCGCGGTTCATCGCAAGAATTCTATGCGGCTTCACCTGATTAAGCGGCTCGGCATAATCCCAGTACATCTGGTAAGTGCTGGTTTTCATCGCCTGCTCTTCCGTCTGGCCTTCCGGAACAATTCCTTTTGACTTTATGCTGCCGGTCGCCATGTACAAATCGTGGATGGCAGTCCTGTTTTCTGAATCCTGGCTTACGCGCTCCGCGATAATGTCCTTTGCGCCTGACAACGCGTCTTTTGCAGTCTCGACATTAAGCGCAGAATCCTCCGCATCTGTCTTTACATATTTTTCCGCTTCTTTTTCTATAGAAGAGTCATCCATCACAAGCATTGCGTCGGCCAAAGGCTCAAGACCTTTTTCCTGAGCGACCATTCCGCGGGTCTTCTTTTTCTTTTTAAACGGAGCCCACAAATCCTCCAGCGCAGCAAGCGTTGTCGCCGACATAATCGCCTCGTACAACGAATCCGTAAGTTTTCCCTGCGCAAAAACGCCTTTCACAATCTCAAGGCGGCGTTCTTCAAGATTTTTATATGACTTGAACAAATGATCACAATCACGAACCTGAACCTCATCAAGGTTTCCCGTCTTTTCTTTTCGGTAACGGCTGATAAAGGCAATCGTACAATCTTCCTGAATCAAACTGATAACCGCGCTAACTTGCTGAATGCGAATATCAAGCTCTTCAGCAATCTTTTTCATAATCTCAACTTCATTGACGTTCAATGCGTCAATTGCTTCTTGTGTAAATTCCATATTAATACGATTTTAACGTAATTTTTTCACCTAAGTAAAGATTTTGTGTTATAATATTTTAAGTTTCGGGAAAATAAATGGGTAACCTAGTTGATGAAATCTTAAAAGGCCGAAAAACATTTTTTATTGCTCCAGACAGATCGTTGTTTCCACAGGCATATCTTGAAGAATACATTACGCTCGGATTCGAGTGCTATTTTATAGACACAGATATTTTTCTTCCTATAGAAATAAAAATCGAAATAATACTTTCTGTATTCAAAGATTCAATTCTTTTTTTTAACATCGACGCTCCACTTCAGGACAACTCATGGCCGCGGCTCATAAGCCATCTGAAGGAAAAATTTCCAGAAGCCCGATTCGGCGTAACTTATTCAAAACGCCAGAGCCTGGCAGAAAAAGCGGCAATTGAAAAACTGTACCTTTACACGATTGGAATCAACTGCGGCTGCATACAGTTTGAATACCAGAAAAAAAATAATTTTAAGCTGATTGAAAAAGTTCTCTACGCAAACCAGGCGGCAGGACGAAGAAAAAATGTACGCGCCGTCTGCGCAAACAACTGCAAGGTTCAGTTTGACTCAAAAGAAAACAGTTCGATTCATGCAAATCTAAACGACATAAGCATTTCGCATTTTTCGCTTACACTTCCAGAAGGAACGGTGGAAATTGCGCAGTACGAAAAAATCAAGGACATAACATTTACAATAAAAGGACTCCGGTTTCATTCAGACGCAATTCTTTTTATGAAGCGAACCAAAGAAGACGAGACACTTTACGTATTCGCATTTTTAACAAAATCAGGCCAAAGAGGGCTGGATATTACAGAGAAAAACCTGCTTGTTCCAAAAATCTACGAAATAATGGTCGACAACTGCACCGAACTTTTAGACAAACTTTTTAACGCGGCAACGCAGCAAAGAAAAAATTTCCAGAAACCAAACCTTGAAGCCCTTTCAGACCTTAGCGCCCTTATGGAAGAAAGCGAAAACAAACACTAGTTGATTTTCCACCTGTTGTTATCACGGAAAAAACGCTTCGCATTGACTTCAAGCAGACGTCCGTCGTCGCCAAGCATCTTTATCATATTTGTAATCAAATTGACTTCTGAAATTTTAAAATTCGTTCCGTCGTAGTAAACATGAACGCCTTCCGCCGGAAGTTTCTTGCGCGCCTCGCTATACCAGTCAAACTCATAGGAAAGACAGCAAAGCAGACGTCCGCACTGACCGCTGATTTTCATTGAATTCAAAGAAAGATTCTGGTCTTTTGCCATACGTATAGAAACCGGACGCAGCCTGTCGCTTATTCCGTGGCAGCAAAAAGGCCGGCCGCACGCGCCAAGACCGCCGATAATCCTTGATTCATCGCGAACGCCAATCTGACGCAACTCAATCCGCATTTTAAATACGCTGACCAAATCCTTTACAAGTTCCCTGAAGTCCACGCGGTTTTCCGAGCTGAAAAAAAACAGCGCCTTCGGCTCGTCAACAAGAAAATGCACGGAAATCAGCTTCATATCCAATTTATGAAGCGCGACTTTTTCCTTGAACACAGAAAACGCCTCTTTTTCCTTACCGTTGTTTTCCGCCTCTTTCGCCAAATCTTCCGAAGTCGCCTTGCGCTCAATGACAACAACATCCGAAGGCTTTATTCCCATCGGCTTTTTTGAAATTCCTATGAATTTCGCCATATCCTTGCCATATCTGGTAGGAATAATAACCTTTTCGCCAACACGAACGTCTATTTTCTTTTCGTTTCTTGCATAAACTGACTCGCAGGAATAATCAAGCTTCAGCACATAAAGCGGTGTGTCAAAAACATATTCTTCGCGGCTTCCATCACCGTCATCTTCCAGAGAGGAAAGATTTTCGTTTTCATCTATATCTTCTTCAAAAATATCACTCATATTTATTTAAATTAATTATACCTTATTCCGCCAAAAAATCCACAAGCAAACCTTTAATCTCTTCAATTTTTGACAGCAATTTTAATTTATCAGCATGCTTTTGAAGAACCATCAACGCAAGCTCATCAAGTTTTTTGTCTATAACCCGGATTCTGAACAGCGGATCAACAGGTCTTTTTTCCTCAAAATAAACTGATTTTCTATGGGAAACTCCCAGCCTTTTTCTTGTTTCAATCTCGTAATTATTTTTTTCTATATACTTTATAAACTGACCCACAGATTTTCTGAATGCGGCGACATTGTTTTCATTGGCCGAATTAGCCAGCGCATCCGCAGCAAAATCAACGGCATCTTTCAAATAGTTTACAGCCTCTTCAACAGAAAAGCCGGCAATTTCAACCGGAAGCCCGGAGTTTGCCAAATCAAAAATCTCCTCCTCTTTTTTCATAATATTTGAAAAAGAAGATTTTTTTGTCTTTTCGGATTTTAATTTATCCTGCTCTTTCTGCGCTTTTTGCGAAGCGGCCGAGGCGGCGGAAAAATAAAGCGATGAATTCAATACATCAAATTCGCCCATTAAAAAACTGCCTTGTCACGAATCGCCTTTTGCTGAAGGAAATATTTTTTAGATTCCTCAAACCGCTCTTCATCTGCAATGGAAATACAATGCCCCTGGAAAATAACATCTTCTTCCATCTGGACTTTTTTTGCGATTATATTCCCGATAACCGCAGAAGAAGAAAGGAGTTTTACGCCTTCCGCAACAGAAATATCGCCCAGGATGATTCCACCGACAATCGCAGACTTTGCCGTAAGATTTCCGCGGATTTTTGCCCTTTCGCTTATAATAACAGCGCCATCCGTATCAATATCACCGTCAATGTCGCCGTCTATGCGGATAAAACCGTTGATTCGCAAATTTCCCTTTATAAAAGATCCGTTTCCGATTAACGTATTTATTGAAATATCATCTGAACGAAATGCCATATATTCCTATTTAGAAAACTTAATGTTAATGTATTTTACAGGATCTACTACATCCGAACCGATATGAACCTCGTAATGAAGATGAGGTCCTGTTGTTACACCGGTATTGCCGATATAGCCGATAACCTGCCCCTGATTTACAAATTCACCCTTTTTCACACGGGTCGCGCTCATGTGGGCATAGCGGGTATACATACCGTGTTTATGACGGATAATAATATTTATACCAAAACTTGCATCGTAGCCGACTGTTACAACCTGGCCGTTTGCCGTAGCCATAATAGGGTCGCCGGAACGCCACGTTGAAAAGTCAATTCCCTTATGAATGTACCACTGCCCCGAAATCGCATGAATATTCGGACCGAACTGCTGCGAAATATGAACATTCGGATTGTTTACCGGCCAGATGTTAGGAATTTCGCGGAACAGGGAACTCTGGTTGTCGAGCATTTTTCCAATCTGCTCAATCGGCTGAACCGCTTCCTCCAGATAAGCCGTAAGGGAACGGACATCAGCTGTTTCATTAACCGAGCCGCCGGAAGAATCATTTGAGCCAAACAAAGACATTAAATCTCCGCCCTGAATGGAAGCCTGCGAAACATTATTGTTTCTGTTAAGTCCTAAAAGCGAAAGCGACTGGGAAAGAGAAGACTGAAAGCGTTTTGCCGCCTGCAGAAGGTTCGTGTTTTCGTCGCGAAGCTCGTCCAGGCTCGCAAGGGTCTCGCGGTTTTTGTTCACCAGACGGGAAATCTCCGTGTTTGAAAGAACAGCGCGGCGGTTAAAATAGAAGAATGATGTTACAATTCCAACAATCAGCACAAGACCGAACGAAAGCGCAAAGACATTCGTCTGAATATTTATAACCTTGCTCTGAGAATGCGGAACAATCATAATTGTAAGCTTACTGTCGAAAACCTTAAAAAGCCTTGCAAAAAAAATTCCAATCGCCTTAAAAAAAGAAACAAATCCATTATGAACGTTCGAGGCAATCTTTTTTTCAATGTTTTTATATCTTTGTGTTCTTGCCAAATTATTCTCCGTCAATATTTACAAAAAAAATACTACGCGATTTTTTAGTATAACAAGTGAGTTTGCCGCTGTCAAATTTTATCATATTTAACCCTAACTTCAAATTGATTCTAACGTAAAAAATAGCTACCAGTCGAGCCACGCCTGACAAAACCGCCCGATATCGGGCTACGCGCTGCTTTGCCTTGGAACTATCAACTTTGCCGCTACCGCGGCAGCAAAGCAGAGTGTTTTTGCCAGCCGTTTCTCTCCCTCCCGCTATTTTTTAATATATTATCAAATTCAAAATTAAAGCTATTTAGCTTTAAAAGTTTGACAACTAAAAAAATCTATATTATCTTTATCGGTATAAACGAACAAAAAATGTATCGTTTTATTTAGACATTCCTGTCTACAAAAATAATCTTTTGGAAGAAAGCCATGCAATTTTTTGATACTCACGCTCACATCGGGCTTATATACGATGACCCTATCGAACAATTACGCGTTATTCAGCAAGCCAAGATTGCCGGAGTAAGCCGTATTGTCAGCATTAATAATTCCCTGCACGATTTTGCCAAAGTTTATCCTCAAATAAAGGCTATTCCCGGCGTTTACCATGCGGCAGGAGTCGCTCCGTCCGAAGTGGCAAATCCGGGCAAAGATTACGTCAGTAAAATAGAAGAATATCTTAAGCTTCCTAACGTAATCGCCGTAGGAGAAACCGGGCTTGACTACTACAAGCAGTTCGGCGACAAGCGTTCTCAGATTGAGCTTTTTATCACGCAGCTTGAGCTTGCGCAGAAATACAACCTTCCGGTAATAATCCACAACAGAAACGCCGGAAAAGACCTTCTGGACATTTTAAAGGAAAGGATTCCTGAAGCGGGCGCTATCCTTCACTGCTATTCAGAAGATGCAGAATACGCAAAAAAATGCCTGGACATGAATATATGGTTTTCTTTCGCAGGAAACTTAACCTACAGGAACGCAAGAAACCTTCATGAAACCGTGCTGAACATTCCGCACGAAAGAATTCTTATTGAAACTGAATCGCCGTTCATGATTCCTGCCGAATACCGCGAAAGAAAGCGCACTATGCCGGCATACCTTCCGTCTACGGCAAAATTCCTTGCGGAAATGCTGGAAACCGACCTTGAAGAACTGAGCGTCCAGCTCTGGAAGAACAGCTGCAAGGCATTCAACCTGCCGGAAGAATAAAATGCTATATCACCCGGTAAAAATTGGTCCGATAGAACTTAATGGAAATCTTTTTCTTGCGCCGGTCGCAGGTTACAGCGACCGGTCGTTCCGCTCAATATGCATTGAAAACGGAGCGTCGTTCACTTATACGGAAATGGTTTCCGCGGAAGCGCTTACGCGCAATAATTTAAAAACAGAAATCCTTATGCGCCGCGCAGAAAACGAAAAAGTCTATTCCGTACAGATTTTCGGCGGAGAGCCGGAACGCATGGCGGACGCCGCCCAGATTGTGCTTGAAAAAACGCACTGCGAATGTATAGACATAAACTGCGGCTGTCCGGTTCCTAAAATCGTAAAAACAGGAGCAGGCTCGGCCCTTACGCAGAATCCGCAGATGCTTAAAAAAGTCGCGGAAGCCGTAATAAACGCAGTAAAAGGAAGAGCCGCCGTAACCGTAAAAATCCGCTCCGGATGGGACCAGAAATCCATAACGTTCAAGGAAGCCGCAAACGCCGCCCTGGAAGCCGGAGTAGACGCAATAACAATGCATCCGAGGACAAGGGCGCAGGGCTACGAAGGTAAATCCGACTGGAACAAACTTTCCGAGCTTGTAAAACTTGCAGAGGGCAAAGTTCCCGTATTCGGCTCAGGTGACCTTTTTACCCCGGAAGACGCAAAAAGAATGATTGAAGAAACTGGAGTCGACGGAGCGATGTTCGCCCGTGGAGCAATGGGAAATCCGTTTATTTTTACAAAAACAATCCGGCTGCTTACCACAGGTTCGTATGAAGAAATTCCGGTTTCTGAACGGCTGAAGACAGGCTTCAAGGAACTTTCACTCCTTGCCGCGGACACGAACGAAAAAAGCGCCTGTATGGAAATGAGAAAAAGATTCTGCGCCTATTCAAAGGGAATTCCCGGCGGCGCGGAGCTAAGGCAGAAGACAGTTCACGCATCCACAGCAGATGAATATCACGAGATATTTGACCCTTACATAATTTCGGGATAAAATCAAAGAATGAGTTTTCTACAAGCAATTTCTGAATTTTTTGAATCGATTTTTAATAAAAATTCTCCGGAAGTTCAAAAAAGGATTCAAATGCGCAAGCTTGAAAGCGAGCTTCGCGCGCAGGAACCAGCTATTTTCAAGAACGGAAAAGTTCTTCCCAATTTCGCGGAAGCCATAAGAATTCTATATATAAACACAAAGCCGCTGAACAACCTGTTTTCTTCCACAATATACAGCACAGATGTTCAAAGAAACCTGCGTTTTGAAAACCAGCTTGTGCTCACCGGATTTTCAAGGCAAAACCAGCAGCTGGTGGAATCCCTGGAATACGAAAACAGAAAAAATGAGCTGGAAAGCAAATCCGCAATGACCACATCGCAAATTTTTGACCGGCAGCATAAAAACCTTGAAAAAATTCTGCACGAACTGAATTCAGAACCGTTTAAAAAAATAGACATCGACCTAAACGCGCTGCACCAGCTAGGCGACTTCTGCCGGTTCAACTTTGTAACAATCCTACAGATTTTCGACCCGAATTTTATTTCCGCAGACCTAAGGTATCATCCTACATACCTTGAAATTTCCGTTGAAAAAATACAGAACATTCTGGAAGACCTTTATTTTATTATAAAAGGACTGAACATAACCACAAGCACGCTGAACGCAATCTCCGCCCTTGCGACACTAAGATCCGGGGATTCCGGAAATTCCAGGGAAGAAGAGCTGGAAGACAACCTGAAAAGAATCGCATTTGTAATCAGACACATAATTTCCCCGGAACGCATACGCCTTCTTATATGCTACGCAAAGGGCGACCTGAACTACGAGCCAAAATCCGCGGCATACAGCGACTCCGCGCGGAAGCACTTCGGAGAAATGATTCAGTCAAAATTTAAATCCGACGAGCAGCGCATAAAAACCGAGATGAAGGATGAAAAAATCAACAACGAGCTTCAAAATCTTTTTGGAACAACAGAACTTTTAGAGCTGGCCGGATACAACAACGAAACAAACGCCAAGCTTCTTGCGAATTCCTCGGTTTCCTTCGCATGGATTATGCCTATGAGGATTCTGAAAACATTCGTATCGATTTATATCTCAGACTCAATACGCTCGCTTTTAAACGACCTTATCGTAGAAGGATTCTTTAACAATCCTCAATACAAATCAGACTTTGCCTCCGATGTTTTCGCCGCGCTGGAAAGCTCAAAAAGCATACAGGATTTTGAAAATTCCTTTTCAAACGGAGAAGCAAATTCAACCGCGCTGCTGGAAGGATTCATACACGATTCGCACAATGACCCAGAATTTTTCAGAAAACTGGAAAACATGGTTTTATCAATCAACGAACAGGCAAGCGAAATCATCTCGCGAGAGATAAACAATATACACAGGCTTTCAAACCACATCTCAGGTCTGCTTCAGGATTCAAAAAAACCGACCAGCGAAATCATCTCAAACCTAAAAGTCCTGATGATGTCGTCAAGAAACCGCGACAACACCGATACTATGGAAGAACAATTTCCAAAATGGCAAATATTCTTTGATATAATGAAAAATTATGCTATAATTTCTAATTAGACCCACATTTCGGAGGGGGGGGGAGAACAGAAAAGGAAATGGAAAAAAAGACGACAGAACAGATGATTGCTGAATACGAAAAACATATTTACGACCTAGAACAGCTTTTAGATATTTCCCGTTCTTTTTGTTCCACCCTGGAAGGCCCGAAACTGCTGGAATCAATCGTATTTTCGTGCATGGCGCAGATGCGGGTTACAAACGCAGGAATTTTTGTCCTGGATTTGCTGAATTCCGAATATTTTCAGCTGGAAACAAAGCAGAGCGTGCTCGACCAGACCTCAGGCCTAAAATATCAGATTCCTTACACCGACCCTGTCGTAACAACTCTTTCCGAAGAAAAACGTCCTGTAACGCTAGACTATCTTCTTGAAAACAGCCCCGGCACAACCGCGGGAGACATGCTCAAATCCCTTACTCCTACGCTAATTGTTCCGCTCATCCAGAAAAACCATATAAACGGAATCCTGTTCCTTGGGGAACGCTTTACTTTTGAGCCAGGAAGCGACATTTCCTACACAGACTACGAGAAAGACCTTGTTCAGAATATTGCGTCCCTAGGCGCAATCGCAATCAACAACTCCGCACTGATTGAACGCTCTTCAACAGATATGATGACGCAGCTTAAGCTAAAATATTACTTCTTCAATGTGCTTACGGAAAAGCTGGACAATGCAATGACAGAGAAAATTCCGCTTGCAATCCTTATGTTCGACATTGATTTTTTTAAGCATTTTAACGACACCTACGGCCACGAATGCGGAGATTACGTACTTACGCAGGTTGCCCACATTATAAAAACAAGTCTCCGCGACGATGACCTTGCAAGCCGCTACGGTGGCGAAGAATTTACAGTTCTTCTGAACGACACAAAAAAAGATGACGCGGTACAGATTGCCGAAAGAATCCGCGCCACGATTGAAAACCACGACTTTATGTTCAATGGCCAGCACATGAAAGTAACGATTTCCTGCGGCGTTTCTGTATTCGACCACAAGACAAACCCGATTACCATCGCGGCGCAAATCGTAGACCAGGCCGACCATGGACTTTATATGTCGAAGCACAACGGAAGGAACAGGGTGACTTACGCTCCGCCTTCGCTGGTTTCAACAGACTATGCCAGAAAATAAAAAATCATTTCTTGCAAAAATACTTTTCTCTTTCCTACTTGTTTTTAACCTGAATGCGCAGACACCGAATTTTGACGAGACAATTTACATTCATATATGGTCCGAGCTTGACGCGTACCCGGAACTTGCCGAGGCGCAGAACACAGAAAGCGGAATTTTTGACTATTCTTCAAAACGGCTAAAAGACACAGCGCCGTTTTTAATCAACGGAATGGTTTACGGCTGGAATTTTGTCTACACTCCATACGACAAGACGCGCGGAGTAAAAGAATATCTTGAAATTTCACCTGTAAATCAAATCAACCAGAAAGAAAGCCCGATAACCTACGAAAATCCGTGGATACAGGACAATCTTATCCATATATGGACAAAATATGAGCGCACAAAAAGCCAGGTGAAAAGTTTCAGGGCATGGAAGACAATAAACACCCAGAAAACACAAGGAACTGGAACCGCCCCGGTTAAAACCGGATTTGAAGGAATTTCCGAGGCCACAAAAAATGCAATCCGCGACGGAATACGCAGTTTTTACCGCCCGATTATAAAAAACAAGCCTAAGGAAATCTCAGGGCGCATAATAATCGCAAAAGAGCCAAAAATAGGAATAACGCAGGGGCAGTATTCAGTTAAACTTGATTTTTTTTTAGAAACAGATAGAATTATAAAATACACAATGTTTTAAGGTTGCAATCCGATTAGGGGGTCTAATATGAAGAAAGTATTTGTATTATTGCTTTCAATGTTTATTTTTGCCGGAAATATTTTTGCTCAGTCCGAAGTTTCTGCGCTTCCTGACGATAAAGATAAGGTGGATCTTTCAAAAAAAGTCATTGTTCCGGAAGTTCAGCACACAACTGACAAAACTGCAAAGGTTAAAATTGACTATATCCCGATGACAGACGAGGCAAGAATTTATTATACTGCTATGTACGTAACTTATGACTCTGGCGAAGCGATGAATGCCGTACTTGGCTGCCTTGAAGATTTTACAAAGCAGAACAAGTATTATCATTACACTTACTTGGACAGAGACAGAGAACGATATTTCAAGGACGATCGAGGTATAAGCTGGGCACAGTACGTTTCCCATGTAAAATTCATCCGATAGTCTTGCATCAGGTTAAAACAAATGAACATTTCAAACATTATTAAAAATCTGCATCCGCTGGAAATCAAGGTGCTTTTAAATTATTCAGATAAGGATGAGCTTACATCTGAAAAATTAATCAAAGAGCTTGACTACAAAGAAGGTCATGCGAACCAGGCTTTTTCATGGTTAGGCGGAAAGGAGCTTCTTAAGGAAACCGGCCGGGTAGCCCACACCTACTACGAGATAACTGATATGGGCAAAGCCCTTGCAAAAGACGGAACTGTTGAAGAACGCGTTGTTTCTCTTCTGAAAGATTCCGGCGCAAAGACACTTCCTGAAATCGCATCGGCCCTGAAGATTGAAAACAAGGACATAGGCTCTGCGTTCGGGCAGCTTGCAAAAGACGGAATCCTTAAAATGAACGCCGAAAAAAAGGCTGAATACACCGGCGCGGCTCTTCCTGCAAGAATCGCTGTTGCTTCCGGACTTTTAAAAATGGCGGAAAGCAGTACCAACGGCCAGATTGACAAAAAAGACCTTTCAAAAGAACAGCAGGACGTAATTGCGACGCTCGCAAAAAAACGCGGAGCGACAGACAGTCCATTTAAAATCATTGAGCGGGAAACTGTAACATACAAGCTTGTTCCAGAAGCCGCGGAAGTAAAAGCCGAGCTTGAAAAAGCCGGAGTCACAGGAAACGAGATTGGTGAAATAACTCCAAAAATGCTTGCCAGCGGCGAATGGAAGAACGGAACTTTCCGCGGATACAACATTTCCCTGCAGCCGGCAAGAATCATTCCGGGAAGAACAAACCCTTACGTCCAGTTCCTTGAGTCTGTAAAGGACAAGCTCTGTTCTCTGGGATTCCAGGAATTTGACGGTCCGCTTGTAGAAACGGAATTCTGGAACGGAGACGCTCTTTTTATGCCTCAGTTCCATGCGGCGCGAGACATCCATGATGTCTACAGAATAAAAAATCCTACGCACGCAAAATCAATTGAAGAGCCTTACCTTAGCAACGTTGCCCGGGTTCACGAAAACGGAGGAGACTCTGGAAGCCGCGGCTGGGATTACAAATTTGACCGCGAATTTACGCGCCGGCTGATTCTCCGCTCGCAGGGAACTGTCCTTTCCGCACATCAGCTGCACAAGGCAGAAGTTCCTGGAAAATATTTTGGAATCGCGCGCTGTTTCCGCTACGACAAAGTTGACGCAACCCACCTTTCGGACTTTTACCAGACCGAAGGAATTGTAATCGGTGAAGAAGTAAACCTTAGAACATTGCTTGGATTTTTGAAAATGTTTGCGACAGAAATCGCAGGAGCGACAGAAGTAAAATATGTTCCGGGCTACTTCCCATTTACAGAGCCTTCTGTTGAAGTTCACATAAAGCATCCGGTCTTGGGATGGTTTGAGCTTGGCGGCTCAGGAATTTTCCGTCCGGAAGTAACAAAAGCGATGGGAATTGACGTTCCAGTCCTTGCCTGGGGAATCGGAATTGACCGAATGGCATTGATGGCTCTTGGCCTGAACGATTTGCGCGAACTGTTCTGCGAAGACATTGAACGTGTAAGACAAAGAACTGCAAAATTCTAAATATTAATGCGCGAGGGTATGGAAGCCCGAAGTTCGGCGGTGATTGAGCACAGGCGAAATTGCCGCCGAATGAGCCGGACAGGCGAAGGCTGGAACACCCGACGGCGAAACCGCAAGGTTGAGCCGTCGCGCCCTTTTTTATTACTCGTCGATATTCACTTTTTTGATATGCGCGCCTAAACTTCTAAGGCGTTCAACAAGATTTTCATAGCCACGCTCAATCTGATAAACATTGCTTATGCGGCTTTCGCCATGCGCCGCCATTGCCGCGATAACCATCGCCATTCCGGCGCGGACATCAGGCGAAACAAGATGCTCGCCATGCAACGGAGACGGTCCGCAGACTATAGCACGGTGCGGGTCGCAAAGCGTAATTTGCGCGCCCATTCCAATCAGCTTGTCAACAAAGAACATACGGCTTTCAAACATTTTTTCAAATATCAAGACAGTTCCTTCCACCTGGGTTGCGATAACCGTCATTATGGAAGTTAAATCCGGCGGAAAGCCCGGCCACGGAGAGTCATCGATTTTCGGGATTTTCGTTCCGATATCCGCATTTGTCTTCATTTCCTGGATTGAAGAGACTTTTATAGTGTCCCCTTCCTGAAGCCACGTAATACCGAGCTTTGCAAAACCTATTTTTAGCGGACGCATATCAAGATTTTTTACACCTTTGATTTCTATGCTTCCTTTTGTTACCGCGGCAAGCCCGATGTACGAACCGATTTCCATATAATCCGGGCCGATTTCAAATTCGCAGCCGTGGAGCTTTTCCGCTCCGTAAATTGTAAGAAAATTTGAACCTATTCCCTGAATTTCCGCGCCCATCGCGCAGAGCATACGGCACAAATCCTGAATATGCGGTTCGCTCGCCGCATTTGTAATCGTTGTTTTTCCTGACGCAAGAACTGCCGCCATAAGCGCGTTTTCCGTCGCTGTTACAGAACATTCGTCAAGGAAAATATCCGCGCCGATAAGTTTGTTCGCCACAAAAGTAAAATGTCCGTTTATTTTTACCTGCGCGCCAAGCTGCTCCAGCGCAAGAAAATGGGTATCAAGCCTTCGGCGGCCAATCACGTCTCCGCCAGGCGGAAGCATCTCCGCTTTTCCAAGGCGAGCGACCATAGGCCCGGCAAAAAGTATTGACGCGCGGATTTTCTTTGAAAGCGCGGCTGGTATTATGCAGGACTCAATATCCTTTGCTTCTATTTTCCAAGTGTTTTTTTTGAGCAGCATCGCTTTTGCTCCGAACGACTGCAAAATATTCAGCATAACCGCCGTGTCTTCAATATCCGGCACATTGTGCAAAATCACAGGCTCTTCTGTAAGCAGCGCCGCCGCTATGCAAGGCAGGGCCGCATTTTTATTTCCGCTGGCAGTAACTGTTCCTTTTATAGGAAATCCGCCTTCAATCATATATTCGTGCATATTCTTTCCTGTTATGTTTTAGTAAGGCAAAAAACGGCCTTTTATTTATTTTCGGCAATTTTCCGGGACAGATTAATAAGAACATCGGTCGCGGCTCCCATCTGCTCAAGGCTCGCCCATTCGTATCTTCCGTGGTAATTATGGCCGCCGGTAAAAATATTCGGGGTCGGGATTCCCATTTCCGTAAGCCTGGAACCGTCTGTTCCTCCGCGGACAGGAACAAAAACAGGCTTTATGCCGGACGCTTCGTACGCCGCGACAAGATTTTTTACAACCGAAGGATTTTTTTCAAGGCCAGACTTCATATTTTTATACTGCTCTTTAAAAGATACTTCGTATTTTCCGCCAAAAGAAAGCGCGGCCGCTTCCGCAAGTTTCTTTACCGCGGCGATACGTCCTTCCATTCCTTCTTCCGAAAAATCCCTCAGAATCATTGAAACGGATGCCTGTTCAACAGAGCCGTTCATTTCAAGAACCGCATAAAACCCTTCGTATCCGCAGGTTGTCTCAGGACGTTCCCGGACAGGAAGCGACTCTACAAAACGGCTCGCAATGCTCACGGCGTTCACCATTCCTCCGTCGCGGGCAGTTCCGGTGTGCGTTGATTTTCCTGTAAAGGTCACAAGGGCCGAGCAGGCGTTGAAACACTCTGTCTCAAGTTCTCCGATGTTTCCCCCATCTACCGTGTAAGCAAATTTTGATTTTATAAGGTTTAATGGAACTTTATCCATTCCGTGGCCTGTCTCTTCGTCGGGAGAAAAAACCACTTCTATTTTTCCGTGCTTTATTTCCGGATGAGATACAAGATATTCTATGCAGGTCATAATTTCTGAAATTCCGGCTTTGTCATCCGCTCCAAGAAGAGTCGTTCCGTCGGCGGTAATTATCGTTTCCCGGTTTTTTGCCGCCTCCGCAAGCGCGGAATCTTTTTTAGGGTCGTGGCGCACATTGCACTGCAAATCAATCGGCGTTCCGTCGTAAGAAGGATAGATAATCGGCTTTACATCTTTGCCGGAAACTTCCTCAACCGTGTCTATATGGGCAAGAAGGCAAAAGGGCGGAACATTTTCAAAGCCTTTTGAAGGCGAAAGATACGCATAAGTATAGCAGTCTTTTGTAACCTGCACTTCCTGAAGCCCCATAACGGTCAGCTCCGCAGAAAGCTGCTTTGCAAGCTCAAATTCGCGCTCCTCGCTTGGAATAATTCCTCTATCCGCTTTTTCCAGATTTGATTCCGTCCAGATTTTTACATATTTTATAAAGCGATTTAAAAGTTTCTGCTGAAAATCCGAATCTTTTTCAATGTAATTCATAAGTCCTCCCATAAAATTTTCCGCGTTAGCGGCGAGCCACGGATGGCGAGAATCACAGTTTGAGAAAGCAACGCTTGAGCAAACTGTAATGATAAAAATTACAAGGATGTAATTTTTATCATGCCTCC
>OCPL01000001.1_pt1 | contig 76747 bp, 120 predicted proteins | sample 1494881 | NCBI WGS metagenome assembly OCPL01 (sample SAMEA3360687, study PRJEB22359) | human gut metagenome | biome: ENVO:urban biome; feature: ENVO:human-associated habitat; material: ENVO:feces | place: Bangladesh | collected 2011 | reverse complement strand
GGCTGGAACTCTATTATTGGCTTAAACAATGGAATCGTAGGCGCGGCACAACAGCTTTATGCAAATGTGCAAAAAATCGCACAAAATATATCAAATACGTTCCGCAAAGTTCTTAAGATTCATAGCCCGTCGCAGGTAATGATGGAACTCGGTGGATTTACCGTTGAGGGATTCCAACTCGGTATGCAGAATATGCTTCCAAAAGTCGAATCCACCATCAATGATATAAGCGCCGAAGTGCAAAAAATTAATACACCAACCGCAGACATTATCACAAAGAGTGCGTCCTATCAGGAAGTAAAGAGCAGAATGTCAGTTGATACAGATGACTTTGTAGATGACATTCGGAAAGAAATCATGGCAATCAGCAGTAACACGTTTGACAATAATCAGATGATCGGGCAGGCGGTCAAAAATGCCCTGAACGGTATGGCAATCTACGCAGATGGTCATTTGATTGGATATCTGAAAGAAGAAAATCAGCAGTTCAGAAACCGTAATGGCTACGGGCTGTTTGAAGGGTAGGTGATAGAATGAGTGACTTTATTGCAGGAAGTAGTTTCCAAGGTTATTTTTTAAAGTTCGGGGGAAGCGTTCTCCCGAACAAATTCTTAGCCTACAACGATTACTCTGCAACTCCGAATCAGCGAACAGAGATAGAAGCCTATAGAGACTTGAACAATCTCTTACATAGGGACACAAGCCCTAATTTCAAGACAAAAATAGATTTCAACACACGCCCGATGTGGTTGCCGGACAAAATAGAGATGCAGTCTGTTTTCAAATCAGGCTTAGTCAATAAGGCACAGCGGAAGTACAAAGTTACATACTGGAACGACGAAGAAAACACCTACAAAACAGGTGTTTTTTATATGCCCGATGTTGAGTATAAACCTATCAGAGTTGTAGGAAATAATATTTTGTATAACAAAATCAGAATTGCACTGATCGAATACTAACAACCAGAGTGCATGGGTGTCATAGCTCATGTGCTCTTTTATTTTATAAACGGGAGGATGATTATGGCAGATACAGTATCTTTTGACAGTTTATTGAATACGACGGCCGGGATGACTGCGGTTGTCAGCAACGCGAAGCACGATGATGATGTAGTCAGTGTCGCAGGCGTTGGTTGGTTTACCTATGCAGGCAAGACTGCCAGTATCATATATGTTTCAGGAAACAATTTTATCGGTTTCGGGCAAAACACCGAACAACTCAAAATCTGGCGTAGGGATGGTGCAATTTATTATGTTTACCGACAGGAAGGAACACTTACGTCGGGAAAAAGATTCCTCAAAATTAGAGTTGAAGGATATGTGCATTATTCAAGCACATCCTCGTCATATGCGTTAAAATACGAAGTATTCTTGATAGAGGGCCAGACATTATTTATCAATGTTGTCCAGAGACCTACAAGCAGTTCGTACACTGGCACATCATCAATCACTGACGGTAAAACCACAACAAACCTAACTCTTTCCGTATCTTCTACGGTTCCGGTTTCGATTCTGGTAAAGAACGCAGGTGTATCACAGGCAGTTAGCTATGAGAAATTTGTTGATAAATATGTCACCGGAATTACTGTGTCAAAAATGCCAGATAAGACCACGTACTATCAGAGTGAATTATTCGACAGCACAGGCCTTGTAGTGTCTCAAACATACAATGATGGAACATCAGAAATCATCACCAATTATGAATTGTCAGGATTTGACAGCAGTTCCGCAGGAACAAAAGTTATAACCGTTACTGCATCTGGAAAGACCACAACATTTGAGATTACTGTCTCAGAAGCCTCTATCACCGCCATATCCGTTACTACAATGCCAACCAAGGTAAATTACCACATAGGAAAAGAATTTGATTCTACAGGCATTGTGGTGACTGCAACGTTAAGTGATGGAAATACTATAGATGTCACAAAAGATTGTACATATTCTGGTTTTGATAGTAGTTCTCCAAAGCAATGTGAAATAACTGTCACTTACGGTAATTTCACTTGCACGTTTGAAGTTACTATTATGCAGCCAGAAAGAATCACAAACATAGAGAGTGCTTCTGGAATTTATTTCGTAGGTGATACTACAGAGGTAAAAGTTACAGGTATAACTGTTGAATACTCGGACGGTTCAGAAAGAATAGAAAGTGGTTATGTTGTTGAAAATAAAGTTCTTTCGAAATCCGGAACAATTCCTATTAGCGTTAAATATTTTAATGTAATAGGCGTAGTGAATGTTTCTGTGTACAGTTCACTTTTGCTTCATATCGGTTCGCCAAATTATGAAGATGTAACAGCCAAATTTAATCTTGATACAAATACGCTTTCCATTTCTGGAACTGGGAAAATTACAGGGAACTTATCTGACAGTTCTGAGCATTCTGCCGTTCCTGAAAGTTTGTTCAGAAGATGCGTAAAGATTATTTTTGGTGACGGAATCACTGAAATCCCAGGCGGATTCGGAACTCAATTTGAAAGTTTAACACATATTGAACTAGGAAACACAATCACGACTATTGGTGTTCAGGCGTTTTACGGAACACAACTTACGAACGTGTCTATTCCTGCAAGCGTTATGTCCATTGGTGAAAATGCTTTTAATACGTCCGCCACAACAAACGTCGCTCTGAATAAGAAAACCAACGAAATCTCAGGTTCCCCGTGGGGAGCATCTGGCACAATTACATGGCTAATTCGGGCAACCAGACTTGAAGTTACTCATATGCCGACCAAATCCAGATATTTCGTAGGCGAAACTTTTGACAGCGCAGGACTTGTAATTACTGCATACTACAATGATAATACGTCTGAGCAAGTAACAGGATATACCTTATCAAGCCCGGATATGTCCGCATATGGAAACAAAACTGTAACGGTTACATTCGATGAAAAGACCGTAGATTTCAGTATTCTTGTGGTAGACATTTCTGGAATTGAAATAAAAATCATGCCTGCAAAAATCGAATATCCAAAAGGAGATGTATTCGACACAACTGGATTGTCAATCCTTGTTAAATATACTGACGGAACATCAGAAACAATAACAACTGGATTTGAAGTATCTGGTTTTGACAGCAGTTCTGTTGGTGAAAAGACAATCACAGTAACCTACAAAACCCATACCACCACTTTTAAAGTGACTGTATACGACCTTTCAGGAATCCGAATCACAAGTTTTCCGTCCAAGGTCTACTATAAAATAGGAGAAACATTTGACCCGTCCGGGCTGACTGTTGCAGAGGTAAGACAGGATGGAACCGAGAAAGAAATTACAGGTTATGATATTTCTGGCTTCGATAGTTCCAGTGCGGGTTCTAAGACTATCACGGTTTCTTATAATGTCACAGCCAACGGGGTTTCTAAATTTGTTGGTTCCGATAGCTTTCAGATTAAAGTCACGAGCGACGGAAAGAACCCGTTTGACGATAACTCAAGCGGCGGCTCTGGTGGCGGTTCTGGTGATGTTGAAGAAGAAAAAACTGAGCCAATAGAAGTGACAGTACACTGGATTAACGGCGAATTTGCTGACCTTACAAATGAAAATATCGACCAGAATACGTTTACTTTGCAGGAGTCAATTTGTTCAGAACAGTATTTCATATTCGGTGGTTGCGTCTGCAATCAGATAACGTTTCAGGCTCACCACGATCAGTTCAATGGCACTTCGGAAGAATTTTATCCATCTGGAAAAATCGAAGTTTACATTGAAAGAAAAGGAACAAAAATCAAAATTTTCACAGGCGAAATCGACAGCGCAGAGCGAAAAGCAAACTCCCTGACACGTAATTTTATTGCATATGATTATCTGTATAAATTACGAAATACTGACATTGCAAGGTGGTATAAAAACCAGACGACTGATAAGAAGAAAAAGCTGACTCAAAAGCAATTCAGAGATAAATTATTTGAGTTTTTAGGGATTGAACAAGTTAGTACAAAGTTACATTGGGACGACACTTATGTGCCTGATACGAATAACTCAAATGAGATGAACGTAGTGAATATTCTGAAAGATTTATGCTTGCAGAATGATCGCTTTGGATGGATGAACAGGGACGGCAAGTTTGAGTATCTGAAACTTCGCCAGAACAGTTACAGATACGGTCAGACCACCGCTAATCAGAACATTTATAAATACTACAACAACGAAGAAATTCACCTCGATACATTTAAAAGTTTTACCGCAAAAGAGGGCAGAATCTGGTTCCCAAATATTATATTTTGTGACCCCGACCCGAATAGAGCCTTTGGCTTTACACAAGGCGACTACACAGCACAAGAAGCGTATGATAATAACGTTTATTACAACAGAAATAGCTTCTTTGTAGGAAATGAAGACTGGCTAAATTACGTTTGGAACGCTGACGAATACGGCGGTATTTCAAGAGCTGAACCAATTGTGAAAATTTGTTATGGCGTATTCGTAAATCAAGATTTGCGGAAATATTATCGTGCACAAGGATATACCGCAGAAGTCCAAGGGAACCCGCTGAACATGGTTGGACAGGCAGTTGAGCTATATTACAAAAAGCAGATTCAGCACGACGATCAGGAGCCTACAGAACTGCAATGGTACGTTCATTCATACATCATGAGCAGGACACTCAAAATCGGCGCTACAGATATGATAGACACCTATTCCGCCAACAACGCACCGTTTAATAGTAACAGTCAGCAGTTAGGAAAATATACTCCCGAAATATCTGGAACGGTTAATCTTACACGATCTGAAATGCCGACAATCAGTTATGCGGAATTTACGGACGGTTCGGATTCTGAATTTTCACCGGCAATGATTGATGATTTTACGGATGGTTCTGGCGGTTCTGGAAGCACTTCTGAACAATTAAAAAAGGCACAATTAAGGTGTGTAAAGCGAATCAAAAAAGCCGATTACGACACTCTTGTAGCCACAGGAACTGACCGAGCAGATACGTTGTATTTCACATTCGAGGAGGGCTGATTGGATGATATATAAGGCGTTTTTAAATAGACAGGAAATCACTGGGTTTCCTGTCAAAAGTAAGGATATAAATAAGATTTATGGGGGAGATATATTATTGTGGGAGAAAGGAGAGCAAATAAAAGAGCCTTTTACTGTAGAAGCATATCTTCCATCGAAATATGGCGTTATAAACGGAAACCGCTTCTCAATTCCGGTTAAGTTTCACGATTCAACTGAATATTGGATATTGGCTAACAGAAAAAAACCATATATTGATATTAAAACTACAGTCGGTTCATACTATGATAACAGAATACAAGCATTAGGAGAAATAGGAGGAGCAATTTGCTATTTATGTTCCGAAAAGCAAAATAATACATCATTAAAAATAACCATGAGTATTTTAAACGGTGAATCTGTAATAACAAATTCATATATTTATTCCTCTGATAATAGTATAAAGCTTGTGAATGCAACGTGGTTAATGAATAATCATATTTTTGTTTATTTTTCCACTTACGACGATGCCCTTCATAAATATGAATTACATATCGTACTTGAATTTGGGCTAAATGGAAAGGTTGTAGAAAAATATGTAAAAAAAACAAAACGTGAAGATATGTATAAATTTCCAATTTTAGAAGCAAATTTTACAACAGTTAAAAGTGGCGCAGATCATTATTGTTTGTACTTTAAAGGCGGTCTCATGGCGATGTATAAGTTATCAGGAAATCCGTTTGATTCACATGAAATAAAAATTTCGTCAGGCACTTATATTGGGAGTGATAATGGCAGACATTTTTTCTTGAGAAAACTTACCGGTTCAAGTAGTAGCGCGATATTGTACGAATTTATAAATGGGGAGTTTATTGAAAAAAGAGTGCTAGAAGACAGCGGTATATTGGATATCAATTGTTGTATTTGTAAAAGTCATATATACATTGGAATCTATGGAACTATTTACGATTACGGAGATATAGACGATAAAACGGAACAACCTAGAAAAACAATATTCAAAACTCCGAGTGCGCCAAGGCAAGCAAACTTTATTCATTCACAAGGGAATTTTCTCTATGTTTTTCATGGTACATTTTCAGAAAAAGACAAGCAATATATGACTATTATTCCATTGTAATCCACTTGCCTGTATTATTACCCGCCTTGTTTATTTTAATGCTAATTTTGCCGAATAAGAACCCTAGAATCACAAATAAGAGCACGTTTTCTCGAAAAACTCAAATAAGCCCTTATTCGACGAAATAGCTTCAAATTCTCAGTCCTGACCGTGCTAAAACGTAACTATATTAAAAATAAAAAATGAATATTTTGTAAACGTAAATTTTGCTTGTTTTCAGAATAAATCAATCATCTGAGAAAATAATAAAATTCATAAATAAATATTCTGTCAACAGGCAATTTTCGTTTACATAATATCTCAATGTAACGTTACAATAACGTTACCAGTAACGCAATGTAACGCAATAGAATAAGAATAAGAAATAGAATAAGAATATAATTAATATATATACAAGATATATATTAATCGTCGAATAAGCGCTATTCGACCCTGACATTCTCAATTCGTTTCAGCCCAAGGTAAACCATTTTTATCAGCAACTCCGTATTTGACTCATATAGCGATTTTATGTGCGATTCGATAAAATCCTCGAATGATATATAAAAATTGATTTTAGGGGTAAATTCGGAGCTTGCAAGGCATATTTAACAGAAAGGAGCAACGTGATATGACAAACGAACAGAAAGCAGTTCTCAGAAAGATTATTTATGCGGTCGAAACCGGCGGACAGGTTTATGGGCAGCAGGATTATTCGGACTTCACGGAAGCCTATGAGAATAATTCAGATGAACACGCAATCACGATTGGAGCAGGAGCGTGGTACGGAACCGAAGCAAAAACGCTTCTGGAACGAATTTACGATGCCGACCCGGAACAGTGGGAGAAGATAGACAAGGTAAGACTTCTGGAACAAGTTCAGACTGCAAACTGGGAATGTTTTAACATTTCAAGAGTGTCACAACTCGCAGACACTATAGTTGCTCTTATTTCGTCCGATTTGGGCGTTAAATGCCAAGATAGCCTTATGGATGAACAATTAGCCACCTATGCAGAAGAAGCCTTTAAACAGGGCGTTACGGACGCTAGAGCGCAAGCTATGTGTGTGAACTTTAGACATCAGGGCGGAGCAAGTGCAGTAACGAGGATTCTGACAAAGACTCAGAAACCATATACGCTCGATAATCTCTATGCAGCCTGCCAGACGGACACAGGGAACCAAGTTGGGGCATATAAGGACAGACAGAGCTTTGTTTATAGCGCATTAAAAACATATTTTCCAGAAAGCGAGGACAAGAGCATGAACGCAATTGACAAATTAATCCAGATCGCAAAGAATGAAACCGGATATCTTGAAAAGGCAAGCAATAGTCAGCTTGATAGTAAGACAGCAAATGCAGGATCCGCAAATTATACAAAATATTGGCGAGATATTAAACCGGATTATCAAGGACAGCCATGGTGCGCTGCATTCGTTTCGTGGTGCATGATGAAAGCATTCGGATTAGACACAACAAAGAAACTTTTGAAACACTGGCCATACGTTTATTGCCCGACAATGGCGGATTTATTCACTTTGAATGCAAATCCAAAGATGGGTGATATTGTAATTTTCAAACATAATGGAGTGTTTACGCACACTGGAATCGTAATAAAAGTGTCAGGAGACCGGTTCTGGACAGTCGAGGGAAATACTTCTGGTGGCTCTACAATTATCGCAAACGGTGGTGGTGTATGTCAGAAAAGTTACTACAACAGCAACCTTCCAGGGACAAAATTCTGCACTCCAAACTACAACTTAGTGAAGAATACAACACCAGCTTCAGACTCAGATACAGCAAAAAAGCAGAACACCAGAGCCTACATTGCGCAGATTAAAAAAGACACAAAATGCTATACAAAATCAAACAAAAACAGCCCATCTAAACTGTTCCCAAAACTGAAAAAAGGTGCAGTTGTAGAGGTGATGAAGTACACAGAAACCGACAGTTCGGGACTTAAATGGTACTTCATCCGAATCCCTTATCCGAATGATGACGGGTTTGTTTTTGAGTTTATTCCAAAAGGAACATTCACCAGAATTACAGATATTTCTAAATGACAGTTGTAATATGACTTTTATAATGCTATAATAAAACGTGTTCGATATAGTAGTTCGTATTGCAAAACCTTTTATTTATTAAGTGTTGAAAATGAAAATGACCGCCAATTACTCCTTCCCGGGTTGGCGGTCATTTTGCTGTCAGCTTATGTATTCTTCGTACTTTTCTTTAATTTCCTTTGCTCCATTCTGCCTTATCTGGACAATGTCCCCAGAATCCATGACGAAATTATCACCTGCCGACTGAATGTAATCCATGTTCACCAGATAGCTCTGATGACAACGCAAGAATCGTTTATCAGACAGCTTTTCTTCCAGATCATTCAGCTTGCAAGCAGTCACGAAACACCGGTTATCTGTCGCAAAAATATGACAAATTCTTGCCCGGCTTTCAATGTATTCAATCTCACCATATTTGAGCCGGTTAATCTGTCCACGGAATTTGAACGTCAGTGTTTCATCCCTCATCTGTGATAGAATCTCGTCAATAGCCCGGTATATCCTGCCGCACTCCCTACCTTTTACTGCATATTGCATGGCACCAATATCGAACGCCTCTCGCAGATAGTTATTGTCGCCCGTCCAGAATATAATATTTCCGTTATATCCAACGTCGCGGAGCCTATTTGCGATTTCCAGACCATTTTCTTTTTCCAAGACCATATCCAGTACAATCACATCGTACCATTTTCCTTCTTTTACATCCTCAATCAGCGAATAACCTGCCGAATATTCACTAATTTCGTAGCGATAGTCACCTTTGCTTCGTAAGAATCCCGATATGCGGTCTTTGAACAGATCAATATCAAGCTGGCAGTCGTCGCATATAGCTATCCTCATACGCAATTTCCCCTTTCTCGTTTCAATTTTGTCAAAATACGTAATGATTTTGACAGCACACACATTTTTCTTCCTGTTCGTGGTATTATTGTCCCACAAACAAAGTGTAGCACTTGAAGTTGTCAGTGTAAAGCATTAAAGTTTGACATAATTCGCAAAATTGGTTTCTGTGTCAGGGAGGATGTGTGGATAAAGGAACTGCCTGCAAGAACGACAGGCAAAGAGAAAGAGGGGCGGTTGCCCCTCTTGTTTAGTTTAATATGATGCGTGTGCTGATATTTCTACATTGTTATGGTCTGGCAGGTCGGAATCGCTGATTTCAAACACAGATGTTTCACCACTGTTTACGTCATCTGCATATCCATAGAATCCACCGACAATACTGTCGTCCTGTTCAAGAAGAACGGTTATACAAACAGAACTGTAATCGTCAGCGGCATCACTTGTAATTTCACCAGTGATAGTAGTCCAATAGTCATCTGGTATTTCTGAAAGGTTTGATAAGGTAAAATCCGAAGTACTTGAATCATTTGCGAAAGCATCTGATATATCGGAATCACTATACGAAACGGAAAAATCCACGGATGCAGGGTCAAATGCACCAACGTTTATTTTATCTGCCGCAAAGACTGTATCTCCGGCGGAAATTGAAGAAAATGTATAATCGTCACTCTTTATTATCTTTCCGTTAGCGTCTTTAACAGCAATTTTTAAAGTCACATATCCGTAGCTGTCAGAACCTGCATTAGAAAGCTTTGCACCGTATGATACATAGCGGTCATCACTATATTCATTAGTCAGAACAGACCATCCGCTTTGCGTCACCGTAATATCGTTGTTCTTTTTCTTCTTTTCTTTCTTGGCTTCTTTTCCTTTCCTTTCGGATTTTGGCACTTGTAATTCATTAGAACTGAGCGAAACGCTTCCACCTTTGGCATATACAGGAACGCTCAGAACCATAACACCACATAAAACTAATGCAATAATCTTTTTCTTCATATTATACCCTCCAATTGTTCTTAAAGAAATCTCATATACTGCACTGCAATAAAAACTACTTCAATGATTCCGACAATAATTCCGAACCATGAGCCAATATGCCTATATTCCTCTTTCTTTGTGCCAATATCTACTAATCCTACAATTGCTCCTGCCAGAGCCAGAGGAAACGACAGGATAATTGGCAACGGAAGAATGAACGCTACACCTGCCAGAATACAGGAAATGACACTCAGGGTTGAATCTTTCTTCTTTTCACCTTTGCTCATACAATCCCCTCCCTTGTTAAAATTTTACAATATTATACCACCTCATACAAACTGTGCATAGTGAAATATCAAAAAAGTAGATTATTTTTGCAGAAAAACTCCATGATTTTGCGCTTGCCAGAAAAACTACACAAATTCGTGCTATAATGCGTGATATATTTTTAGAAAAGAGTTGGTAGTAATGGAGAAGAACAGATACAGGATAATCGTATTCATCCTAATATTTTACGAAATATTCTGTGCGGTGCATATACCGTCGCATGATATAGCAGAACGCCACCGCAGAGATGCGCAGATCACAAAAGAAGCTGTGGAACAAACTTGTTCCGCCCAGATGCAGGAGTTGAACGAGATCAAGAAAATTTGCAATGCCAGATGTTATATTCGCGAAAGCGCAATTTTCTTTGAAATTGCGAAGTTTTCCTACGAAATAACGAAAGTCCATGTGTATATTTGGCAGTTGCCAAGGGGGAATATCGGTGGTATAATGATGAAAACGAACTAATGTTCGGCTCTATTTCCCACAAGCCGGACATATAGTGTGGTATAGGTGGTAGTTGTGACAGGGAGGGATATTTATGGATTATAAGAAAGAGATTATTGAGATGGTGCAGAAAATACATAATGAATCAATGATAAAATTTATTTACGGATGCGTAAAAAGGGTTTATAAGGAAGAAAGGGCAGGAAAATAATTCCTACCCTTGCACCTTAGAAAATGAATTTCTCAAAAAAATCACATAGCAAATCTTTTTTATCGGGCGGCAGATTATCGTATTCAAGGATGATTCTTTTGAAACGAGGGTCTGACTGCTCGATTTTTGCAACCACATTTCCAAATTCAATATCTGGGTCTTGATCTTCTTTTAAATCTGTCAGATCTGTCATTCCTACTCTGAAATAATCTGCCAAAGCTCTGATTTTTCCAGTTCCCGGCATTGAGTTGCCTTTACACCACATATTAAATGTGGATGCTTTAGCACCAATGGCTTTAGCAATTTCGTTCTGCTGTTTCCCACTTCTTAAAATGTACTTATTAAGATTGTTTGAGAAAATTCTTTTCTGTTCTTCATCTGTCATGGCACTTTTCCTCCTTGCATTTTATATTGTACATCATATTTAAAAGAAATTCAATACTTAATTCAATTATTTTGAATTTTAGTGTTGACAATTCAATTTAATTGAATTATAATAAGCTCAGAAGTCAAGAAAGGAGATGGACAAATGCCAAAGATTTCATTAGAAGCCGTTCGTGTGAACGCAGGATACAATCAGAAAGAATGGGCTGAAATATTCGGTATTTCCAATGTTACGGTAGTTAACTGGGAAAAAGGGAAAACTGAGCCTACATTATCTCAGCTTAGAAAAATGAGTGAACTTTCTGGAATCCCTATGGATTTTATTTTTGTGCCCAATAAATTCAATTAAATTGAATTAGAAAGGAGAAAAATGAATAACTTAACAGTAACAGAGTATAAGAACATTCGAGTTCTTACCACACAGCAGATCGCAGAAGCGTATGGAACTGATACAAGAATTATCTCGAACAATTTTAATAGAAATAAAGAGAGATACATTGAGAGAAAACATTTTGTGCGACTTGAAGGAGATGAAAAGAGAGAGTTCATCAACCATCATCAATTTTATGACGGTTCCAAGAACGCTAAAACCCTCTACCTCTGGACAGAAAAAGGAGCATTCCTTCACGCAAAGTCACTGAACACTGACAAGGCGTGGGAAGTGTATGACAGACTGGTGGATGAGTATTTCGAGAAAGGTTCCAGAAAACCAATGACCATAGCAGAGCAGATTCAGTTGTTGGCTCAGGGAAATGTCGAACTTGAAGAAAAGATTGAAGCCGTAAACGATGATTTACAGGAGTTCAAAAAAGATATGCCATTGCTTGCACTGGAATGCCAGAAAATCACAAAGGCAAAGAATCAGAAAGTTGTTCCCATGTTGGGCGGCAAGGGTTCTCCGGCATACAAGGATAATTCCATTCGTCAGCAAGTTTACAGTGACATTGATGCGCAGCTTCGCAGAGAGTTTGGCGTGAATACCTACAAGGCAATCAAGAGAAACCAGTGTGATGTGGCAATAAAGATCATAAATGAATATGAATTGCCGATGTACTTGAAAGACCGCATTGATACCGAGAATGCGCAGGAAAGTTTCTTATAAGAAAGAGAGGGCATCATGAGCAGAATTGAAAGCAAAATGTTCTACGGAGATAATCCAGAGATTTTTAAATCCTTATTTGGGTTTGAAATTGTTGATGTTCAGACAGGTCATTCCAACGAAAGCAACGAAGATGTAGCTATTATCAAATGTGTTAACAAGCATAGCGTTGAAATTGACATTCTTATTCAGGAAGGCGGGATATTTGTTACTGAGCCATTTGCAGTAAAAGAAGATTTAACCGCTGTCGAAAAGGCAGACGGTGATTAAGAGAGGGGATGATCTAAATGAAGATTGCCGATGAAACAATTATCAAGTTTAAAAACGGAGAGACGTTGCGTGTCCCGGCAGAGGTGTATGAAAAAATTAATTTCGACAAACAGTCAATTGTTGAATACGGATGGAATGAAAACGGAATTAATAACAAAATTCAGTTTTCCCTTGAGGATGTGCTCTATATTGGCAGAACAACAAAGAGCACATCAGGGGAAAAATCTAACGATTAAAAGTAGCGCCGAGATGGAGAACAATTATTTACTTTCTCTTTATCCAGTTCATTGAGAAAGTAATCTTCATCGTGGGAATCCAGAAGATCAACAAATTCTGCGCGGTATTTGAAGTATCTCTGGCAGATATGAGGGTTATCCAGACATCCCGGTAATTCAGCGCATAACTTAGCAACAGCCAAATCATGAGCGATTTGTAACTTATCCATCGTTATCACCTCCTTTGAGGTGATTATAACACAAGAAAGGAAATACATGAGAAAAAGAATAGCAGCAATTTTGTTATCTGGAATTATAGCATTTGGATTAGCTGGTTGCACGACAGCGGACACAGTAAATCATAATTTATCAAAAGAAGCCAATGAGTTTAATGTGTACAGAAAAATCACTGTAACTAATGCCAGAACTGACACAATTATGTTACGGGCAGAGGGATATATGTCACTTAGTAACAACAGTTCAAGTGAATTGGTGGTAACAATCAAAACTGGAGAGAACAGTTACTACAAGGATTACATATACTTGAACGATTGGACTTGCTATGTAATGGAACAGACAGAACCTAATAGCGCAGATAAATACCATTATGAATTAGTTTTCTATCCTGAAAGATTAATTCCAGATGTACAAATTAAATAGGTAAGGAGATACAGAATAAAACTCAATATTATATCGGAGGGACATAAAAACGGCAAAAGCATTAATCTTGTCAGCTCTGATCGGCGGTATGTCACCGTACTTGCCGTTCTGGAGATTTGACAGTGCATCACAGCCGGTTGCAGTAGCAATCGTAATATTTGTTTTATCATTCGTGGTTATTTACCCGGATGAATTAAAAGAATCGGAGGAGAAGAAAGATGATTAATACGAAAGCAGGAAAGCTTACACTCGAATGAAGCAAAGCGGAATTAATAGCTGACTTAGCCGTTGTCATTCGTGGAATCAAAGAAACCATTATGGAAGACGGCAAAGAAACAGAGGAATCTGTGAAGCAGGAGATTGACGAAGCGGTCAAAATCGGACTGATGAACGAAGAAGAATTTAAAACTATTCAAAAAGAAAAAATCAAAGAAGTTGTAAAAACATTATTTGATGATTTACTTGGAGGGCTTTTCGATGAAGATAAATGAATTTGATAAGACCGTAGATGAGCTGTACCAGTTATGCCGGAGAGTTCAGAAAGAAACCGGCAGAACGGTAGCATTTCATTTCGCAAACTACAAGATCGGATGCAGCTTGCACATCAACATATATAAGGAAAATTCATTAAGAGAGTTTGATATGTACAGCATTGCAGAGGGCGGTTATCAGCAGGAAGAGAATGTAAAGAAAGTAACTGACCATTTGAACAAAATTTTGATGGACAACAAATGTCCGTATTGTGAGGGGGATTGTGATGAAGAAAGAAAATAAGATGGATTTCAGAGCAGAGACCGTAGCCGAGGAATACGCCGAGCTTGTAGGTAGGATGAAAGCGTTTGAAGCGTATCTCAGAGCAGAGGAAGGCGCCTTAGTTGAGAAGAAAGTGTGCTTCGCAATGCTGGGCCTCTGCACCAAAGAAAGCGAATAAAAGTTGGCTCCATAGGTACCGACATACCACATGGAGCCGCGTATCTAACTTAATTTGGCTAAGTTAAATACAGGACAAGTATAACACACCTTCCTGTATTTATCAAATAAATAATTAGGAGGGCATTTTTATGTCTAAAACACACACATCCAACGAACAGAAACCACTTGCAAGCGAGATTATTTGTGATCTGGAAGCAGAAAACGCAAAACTCGAAGCAAGAAACAAGAAACTCAGTAACATTGTTTTAAAGCAGGCAGCAGTTCTTGTGGAGACATTATTGCTGTTGAATGAAGAAGGTGATTTAGGAAATGAAAATTCGTGACGAAAACCAAGTACTTTTATCTGGTGACATTCCGGCGGGGTTCGTATTCTCACATGAAGAATACGGCGGAACCAAGATGTATGAGGGAAGAATGACAATATTTAGAAAGAGTGCATCCTATGACATTCTTCCAATTATTGCACCAGAATACATGATTTCCAGAGAAACAGAACTGATTGCTAGTGTATATGGTGAAATGCGAAGCCGTACAGTCCGGGAAGATGGTAAGAAAAGCCTTACAGCATATGTAAGAGCAATGGACATTCAGTATCTTGAAAGACTGGAAGAGCACGATGCGAACGAAGTTTACCTGACTGGATATCTGATTAAAAAGCCGACAATAAAGATGATTGGCACAAGCAATGACAGGAAGTTGGCAAGAATACTTCTGGCAGTAAACAGAAAGAAGAAAGCCGGATATACCAGATCAGACGTAATCAGTTGTTTGTGCTGGGAGGAAAACGCAGATGCCGTAGAAAATCTGAAAAAGGGAGCAAAAATCAAACTCCGTGGAAGATTCCAAAGCCGGGAACTGTGGTCTGATCAGACTCAATCATGGGTAACAGCGTTAGAGGTATCAGTAAAGAAATTAGAGGTTTTGTAATATGAAGAAAATCGAAGTAAGAGAAATTAGATTGACCGATTTTAAAGGCCAGTCAGAAAAGAAAATAGGGTTTGGACACAGAACAGTCGTTTCCGGGAAGAACGGATGCGGGAAAACCACATTGGCAGATGCTTTTATGTGGGTGTTCTGTGACAAGGACTACAGTTTAAAGAGTAACCCGGATATTAGACCGGATGATGGCAGGGAATGCCTTCCGAGAGCCGACATTGACCTTGTAATTGATGGAAAACCGGTAAGCGTAGCGAAGTTCCAGAAGCGCACAGAAAGCAAGCCAAAGGACGGAAAACCGGGAAAGGTTGCATTGTCAAATAAATATGAAATCAACGGCGTTCCCAAAGCTGAAAGAGATTTTAAAGCTGATTTAAAAGAGAGGGGATTTGATTTTGACAATTTCCTGATGTTGTCCCATATGGAAATCTTCACAGACCTGAAAGATGCAGACGCCAGAAAGATTCTGTTCTCTATGTCAGACGGTGCCGGAAAATCGGATTTAGAGATTGCCAAGACAGTTCCAGACTGTGCCGAACTGGTACCACTTCTGGAAACCTACAAGGCAGACGAAATCAAAGCCATGAACAGCGCAACGCTGAAAAAGGCAGAAGAACAACTGAAAGCCATTCCAAACCAGATCATCGGTATGGAACAGTCAAAGGTTGACACTGATGTTGCGGAGTTGGAATTGCAGAAGAATGCCTTTCAGGAACAGATTTCAGACCTTGAAACGCAGATTGCGCAGGCAGGAAACGAGCGTAGCAGCAAACTCAGAGCAGAACTTTCAGATTTAGGTGTTCAGAAATATTCTTTCGAGTCAAAAGCACATGAAGAAATCTCGACAAGGAAAACTGCAATTCAAATTAAAATCAACGAGTTGCGGACAGAAAGAAATCTGAAAGCAGCCGAATTAAACAGAGAGACTTCTGCTTTGGTAATTCTGAGAGCGCAGAAGAAAGAACTTCTTGAAAAATTACAGAATGCCAGAACGCAATATCCAAAAATTAAAGATACAGAATGGGACAACACAGTTCTGGAAAGCATTAAATCCGAGATATTCAAGGACGTAGATACCATTTGCCCGACTTGTGGTCAGAATCTTCCGACAGAGCAGATTGAGCAGTTAAAGAGCAGATTCGAGCAGAAAAAGCAGGAAAGAATCAATCAGCAGTTAAAGGCTAAGGAAGAATGGGAACAGGACAAGAAACGCAAACTTGATGAAGTTATTCAAATTGGAAATAAAGCGTCAGCAGATATGAAAGAAGCGCATAAGCAGGAAGAAAATCTTACATCCGAGATTTCCAAGCTGACAGAGGAATTAGAGCAGATTAAGACTTCTCTGGACGCAGAAAACAAGAATTTGGAAGCTATACCAAAAGAGCCAGATTTATCGGAAAACGCTGAATATCAGCAGATTCTTACAACAATCAAAGAGAAAGAACAGGAGCTTTATTCTCTGGACGATGGCGAAGAAGCAAAGAAACAGCTTTCGGAGCAGTTATCCGGCAAGAATCAGGAACTGGCAGCAGTCAATCAGAAAATCGGAGAAGCCAACAACAATATCCGAATTGATGAACAGATCGAGAAGATTCAGGAAAGGCAGAAACAGTATGCACAGAATAAGGCTGACGCACAGATGATTCTGGATGAACTGAAATCACTGAGCATGGCGAAGAATACAGCCCTTGAAGATGCGGTAAACCAGTATTTTGACGGTGTTAAAGTGAAGTTATTTGATACGCAGAAAAATGGTGAAGTAGTAGATGCTTGCATCTGGTACGTGCAGGACAAGGACGGCAACTGGAAGAAACTGATCGGGAACGCCAATACAGCCCTGATGATGAAAGGCAAAATTGCCATCATGAACGGATTGCAGAAGTTTTACGGTGTGAGTTATCCGATATTCGTAGACTGTGCGGCAGAACTGGACAACAGCAGTCTGGCAGGCATTAAGGCAGATACGCAGTTGATATTCCTGAAAGTTGCTGAGGGGGATATGACGGTAACGGAGATTTGAGAGAGCAAATGATATGGCAATTAAAACAACACATTTTGAAATATTTAATTATTGGAAAGATAAATATATTGACGGGCGTGGGAATTGCTATTCTGGTTACCCAAAACATCATATTGGAGATGTAATAGCAATCGTTAACGACTATGGCGAACCTGAATGTTTTGCATGTGGGCGTTCTGCAATTGATTATGAGGACATGGATGAAGAAGATAAGTATCTTGATGCTTTGAAAAGAGATGACGACACTGGGATTAAATATATTTATTCGCGCAAGGATGTTAGACACGCTTTGCAACGAGCCCACATACGTCCGAATGCGCTTCAAGGAGAAGATATACCATCAAATCTTATGTTGCTTTGTAGAAATTGTCACGAAGATTCACCAGATATATTAAACAGAAGATTATTTTTACAATGGATATTTAAAAGAAGAAACGAGGGCGGTTTATATCGTAGATGCAGTGTACAAGCTGAAAAAATACTAAGAGAACAATATGGTATAAAAATGCCTATATTTAAGTTGGAAACAGCATTGGCTAGAACAAGAATAAATACCCATGGTTCAAAACTATGCGAATCAACAATTACATACGCTTTTGTATACGACGCCCTTTTACGTAGTGCATTGAATGAGGAGCATGAAAAAATGTTTAAGCTTATGCTTGAAGAAAAGATAAAAGAAATCGAATCCAAATATAATATCGGAGTTAACAATTATTCGGATGTGGACAAAGCAGTTTTAGAAACGTTGAAAACACTGTTAGCTCAATACGATATTTTGAAACAAATAGAACAAGTTAATTAATACAAGAAAAGGAGATATAAAAATGGCAGGAAAAACACAGTTAGTAACAGCAGGAGAACAGCAGGCAGCAGTCGTAATCAATAATTCATTCATTGATGGATTGACTAAGCAGCTTGAAGAAAAATGTAAATACGGTCTTTCATTCCCAAAAGACTACAACCTCAGTAATGCACTTATGGGGGCATATCTGACTCTGAAAGAGACAAAAGACAGAAATAATAAGCCAGTTTTGGAATCTTGCACATCCACAAGCATTGCAAATAGCCTTATGAACATGGCAACACTCGGACTTTCGGTGCAGAAAAAACAGGGCTATTTCATTAGTTATGGAAATCAGTGCCAGTTCCAGAGGTCTTACTTTGGAAACATTACAATCGCCAGAAGATATGGAATGAAAGATATCCATGCCGAGATCATCTACGATGGTGATAAGTTCAAATACCACATCGAAGATGGAAACAAGATTCTGGATTCTCATGAACAGGATTTTATGAACATTGACAACGATAATATTCTTGGGGCATATGCAGTAGTGATGATGGAAGACGGAACAAAGCATTTGGAAGTAATGAACATGAAGCAGATCAAGCAGGCTTGGTCACAGGGCTATGGTTACAAGGAAAACGGCAATGGAACACATCAGAAATTTACTGACCAGATGGCAAAGAAAACAGTTATCAATCGTGCATTAAAGCAGATTATCAATAGTCATGGTGATGTTTTCATTCAGGAAGTTGAGGAAGCCACAGAAGAAATTCCAAAGCAGGACATTATTGAGCATGAAGTTGCTTATGAAATTGAGCAGAACGCCAATGCAGAAGAATTTATCCCAGATGAGCCAGTAGCAATCGAAGAACAGCCTAAACAGCCAACAGTTGCAGAAGTCGTAAAGACTTCCGAGAAAGAACCGGTTCCGGCAGCAGGGCAGGAATCAACCATTCCAGATTTTATGAAGCCAGAAGAGATGTGATCGCATATGATGTACTTCGACTGCATCAATTTTGATCGGTGCGACTCAGGGAAGTTTGGGAAATATATGGCTTGTATCGGGCGGTGTGAAAACTGCCCGTACTATGAGTCGGTAAAAGACTTTTTCGATAAAAGAGGTGAAAACTATGAGGATTATATCGCAGGATGGAAAAATCAATCTTCCGTATGAAACGACAGCATTGCTTGTTTCGGACAACTACATACAGGCGGTATTTGCCGGAGGAATACAGCAAAGTCCATATGTGATGGCAAGCTATTCATCAAAGAAGAGTTGCGCGGATGTAATGTCAATGTTGAATGATGCAAGCCTTGGAATGCTTGCTAAAAGTCTTGCAGGAGATGTTATTAAAATCGGAATAAACGAAGTTATATTTAGATTCCCAGAGGATTACGAGGTATGAAAAATGAGTTACAGCAGTTTATATGGAATTGATAAAGATTATAAAGGAAATGTTATTGAAGAGTTCAGAAATTCATGGCTGTTTGCACCTATTGTGTGGGATGTTTTGGCAGAAAAATATATCCCGCCAAGTAAATTAATAAGTCATGGATTTAAGAGAAATATCATTCATGATACTTCTCTTTGGAAAGAAGTAAACAATGAAATTAACAATTGTGACAATGCGGTAGACAGGATTTGCTGGGAACTTTCTGGACAACAGGTTTTCTTCACAAAAGATAAGAACTGTGTGGCAAATGCAATAAGAGGCTTTGTTAAGCAAAACAATAATTATTGCAGAGACACCGAGGATAATATACCGGTTCTGGAAAGAGAACACATCATTGAAAGATTCGAAAAGATTGCTAGCGCAATAGAATTATTGCCGGAAGATACACCGTATTTTGTAATGAAAAACACTTCTGTCGATGATAGCGTAGAAAGATGGTTCGAAAAATATGACGACGAGCAACAAGAATATGTAGAATCCGGTCTTAGTCAGGTTCATGAATTTGTTACAGAATTTGTCGTGATCGAAGATGGAAAAATCGTGAATTTTATAAACAATTTGGAATTTGAATATTGAAAGTGAGGTGGTTTGAAATGTTCATGAGAGTGATAAATACAGGTAGCCAACCAGGAAACTGCTATGCGCTTAAATCCGAATCTGGCGAAATCTTACTTCTGGATTGCGGATGCAAATACCCAGAGATTTTGAAAGGAATTTCATACAGAATATTGGATGTTTCGGGCTGTCTACTGACCCATGGACATGGAGATCACCTGAAATCATTCCAGAATCTAATGCAGTCCGGCATCCAGATTTACACCAATGACGAGACAGTTGAAAGTGTAAATACAATCTCTGGTGAGCTGATGATTGGCTTACCAGAAAAGAAATCGAAGGACATAGGTTCGTTCCGGGCAACGCCTTTCTACGTCCCACACGACAAGACACCAAACTTTGCATACCTGATATCTCACGAAGAATGTGGACGGCTGATATATGCGACAGACTTCTCATATTTGCCGTTCTCATTCAAGAACATGAGAATAAATCACTTCCTTATAGAATGTAATCATCTTGACGAATCGCCGGAGCAGGATTCATTTAAGTTTGAACACTCCATCCGGGGGCACAGCAGCTTATCTACTGTAAAAGAGATTATCCGAGTGAACAAGACCGCTTCGCTCAGAACCATAACGCTGTGTCATTTGTCAGAGGGATGGGGAAATCCGGAAGTGATGCAAAAAGAGATACAGGAAGTAGCTGGGGATGATGTTCTAGTGCAGATCGCAAGACCGGGACTGAATGTTGATTTGAATTTATGCCCGTTTTGAAAGGAGAAAGAAATGAAATGGGATAAAATTAAATATCCTTTTTGCCTCCCAAAGGGAGATAACGGAAATATTTTAAGAATGGCAAATTTCCATCATTTTATCGGCTATTTTGGTTTCGACTTGATGTCGTATGGTGGATATCCAATTGGAAGTTATGAAAGGTTGTTGTTTGGGGAAAAAACGTATAACAATACTTCAAACTTTTATCATGGAGAATATGGTGAAAATTTTCCAGATAGAGACCATTGCATGATATTCAAGACTAAAGGAACGAAAAGAATTGTACTTGTAAATCAACCGTATCAATTTGACAAAAAGAAGCTTGAAGATTGGTGCAATGAGAGAAATCTGATATACGTAGAATGTGAAGAAAAATATAGCTTCTATGCTCCAAAGATTACAAAAATGGTAATGGTTATGTCAGACAAAACGTATATTAGACTTATCGAGAATCCTAAATTTGCTGAATTTCCGAGACATTGGAATGGACGCAAATTATGAACCGGGGGCGAAAAAATGGAATGGATACCAGCGAATTATGTTAATGATAATTAGCAGGTTCTATGCAGCTACGGAAGGATAGACAAGAAGTTAAACGGAAAGGTTGTGGCATGGATGCCGTTGCCGGAACCGTACAAGGAGGAATAAATATGGTATCAGCAAATTTAAAGGACTGGAAAGAAGTCACCAAAGGCATTTACAGATATGCGATCTCTGCAAATGCTGCATACGAAATTCATATTAATTATTGGAATATGGAAACAGATATTCTGAGCGCAGACGCAAGTCTATATATTGTCGGGGATTGGCGCTCAAATGATGGTAAGAATACCAGAGAAAGAGAATGCTTGCTTGAGTCAGGACCGGTTATGGCTTGCCTTGGTGAGGCTGTAGAGGATGATAGAGAAAATAACAGTTAAATAAAAAAGCACCGACTATTTATCGGCACTTTTTACAAAATCTTGGAGAACAGTAATGACCAGATTATTAAAACTCCTGTTCTCCTGCTTGGCAATCTGCTCAAGTTGTTCTTTGAGCTGTATCGGGAACGTGATGTTAGTTCTGGTTTTATCAGACTTGGCAGTCATGTGAAATCCCTCCCTTGTTTTTAGAACATTGTAGCATTTTTGCTTATTGGTGTCAACTAGATACCAAAGTGGTATCATTTTTATCTTGTAATATAGGTATCAAAGTGGTATCATAATGGTATCAAAGGTACACCAAAAAATGAATCGAGGTGATAAGTCTTTGAATAGTAACTATAAAAATTTTGTAAAAGCCAAGGCGATTGAAGCTGAGAACCGTAAGAGGTGGTTAAAAATTGACCCGCATCTGAACGACAATCCCGGAATCTACATTTTGACAAGAATTGATGAAGATGGTTTTAAGTTTGGATATGTAGGACAGGCAAAGAAACTGATTACCAGATTATGTCAACATAGTGCAGGACACCAACAGCACATTGATCTTAGTTTGAAAAAACATGGATTATATTCAGAAAAAAATCCATATGGTTGGCGTGTAGTGCATATTAATTGTCCAGAATTAGAACTTGACGAAAAGGAACAGTATTATATCAGATGGCTTGCAGATCAAGGATATCAGCTTAGAAACAAGACTGGCGGCTCTCAGGGAACAGGTAAGAAACAGATTGATGAGTACAGACCGGCAAAAGGTTATTATGATGGTTTAAAGCAGGGAAAGAAATCCCTCGCCAGAGAGCTATCGCACATCATAGACACACACTTGCAAGTTTCACTGAAACCAGAAAAGCAGAATAATAAAGTATCAATCCGGGCTTTTGAAAAGTTTCAGAACTTGATTGATGAGAAAACATATGAATAAAAAATGAAAGGAGCTTGCCTTCATGTGACGCAAGGGTGCACCGGGCTTTTTTGAAATATGAAATTAAAATGTGAAATATACAGAGACTCAATGCAAAATTACAAGAAATATGCAATTCCAAGAGCACAGCTTGTTATAGCTGATGTTCCGTATAATGTAGCGAATAATTTTTACGGGAGCAACCCTATGTGGTATGTAGGGGGGGATAATAAAAATGGTGAAAGTAAACTAGCAGGAAAAGCTGCCTTTAATTCAGATTTTAATTTTAACTTATATGAATACTTTCACTTTTGCTCAAGAATGTTAAAAAAAGAAGATACGACACCTGTGCCAAGAGGAAGAAGTAGCAATTCTCCATGTATGATTGTATTTTGCTCGTTTGAACAAACGCAAACATTGATTAAAGCTGCTGAAAAACATGGTTTTGTACATTATATCCCACTTGTTTTCATAAAAAATTACAGCCCTCAAGTATTAAAAGCGAATATGCGTGTGGTTGGAGCTACGGAATACGCATTATTGTTTTACAGAGACAGGCTTCCTAAGTTTAGGAACGGCGTTCAGACTGACGAAAGCGGAAAAACAATCAGAGGTACAGGGCACATGGTTTTTAACTGGTTCGATTGGGAGAAAGATGGAAAAGATATTCCTAAAATTCATCCGGCACAAAAGCCAGTCAAACTTTTAAAAAGATTGATTGAAACGTTTACCGATCCAGGAGATGTAGTAATAGACCCATGTTGCGGAAGCGGGACAACATTAAGAGCTGCACATGAAATAGGAAGAAATGCTTTCGGATTTGAAATTGATAGAAATTTCTTTAAGAGAGCAAAAGAAGAAATGCTTGTTTTTGATGAAAACAGTCAAATAAGCATAGAAGATTTTTTGTAAAGGAATCGTGAATATGGACGCATTACGACATCAAAAACACATGCAATGGATGCAGAACCGAAAGGATATTTATTATTTCATCCGTAAATACGCGTTGTCTCACAAAGGGACTCCAACAACCAAGAAGATATCTGAGGAACTAGATATCAGTAGGAGCGCCGTTCAAAGGCATCTAAGGCAATTCGAGGACGATGGATTGATCGTATTTCACGGAACTGGTTCGCACAGGACATACGAACTGATAGGAGCAAAGAAACATGAAACTGTATGACGTATATGACGGTTCAAAATATATCGGGGAGCTGACGCTTGCTGAAATATCAAAATTGACAGGAAAGACAAGAAGTCAGATATCGCAGGCAATCAGCGGGGCATATGACATTAACGGAAGATATGCAGTCATATATGAAGGACAGCAAACAATCACATACTCAAACAAGAATGATCGCAGGATGTTGATGGAATTTGACATTCTGACTCAGAAGATAAGGAGGGCTGTCGGATGGGAAAGTTGAAGATTAAAAAGCCAAAAAGTCAAAGAAGCTTAATCCCGGCACCACTTAACATAACTGGCTTTACAATGGAGCAGGCTTCCAGACAGACTGGCGTAAGAATTGAATCTCTTAAAACGTATTTGGATTCAAAAGAACAGGAAATCAGAGAGCAGCTTATCAAAGAATCACAGGAAAAGCTGTGGAAAGCAGAAGATTATATTGCTGTGGCAAATATTTTAATTTCTGTTATTGCAATCAAGAAAGCATGGGGATTCAAGAAAGCAAACCAGAATTTCATTGATAAGATTACCGAAGCTGAAAGATATGTTGAGGAAATCGGCGTTGAAGCAGCATATAAGGAAATTAAAGAAGAAATGGGATTGCAGATTGAATTTGATTCTTTTGATATTAACAAGGAATTTGGGTTTGGAGAAAGCGAGGTGATGCCAGATGCAGAAACAGTTAATAATTGATTGTTTCGCAGGCTGAGGCGGAGGTGGCGCTTCAGCAGGAATTGAGATGGCACTCGGAAGGCCGGTAGATATAGCAATCAATCACGACCCTGACGCTATCCTGATGCACAAGACGAATCACCCTGGAACACTGCATCTAACAGAGGATATTTTCAAAGTAGATTTGCAGAAATACGTCGGAAATCAGCACGTAGCGTTGATGTGGGCTTCCCCGGACTGCACAAGCCATTCAAAAGCGAAAGGCGGTCAGCCGAGGAAACAGGGGCTTCGCATTCTTCCGTGGGCTGTATATAAACACGCAAAAGCAATCCTCCCAGATGTAATTATCATGGAAAACGTGGAAGAAATACAACAATGGGGGCCACTCGATGAGAAAGGGCATCCGATCAAAGAAAGAACCGGTGAAGATTATCGAAAATTCATTTCAGCAATGGAAAATATTGGTTATGAATTTGACAGCCGGGAACTGGTAGCTGCGGATTATGGAGCACCTACTACAAGGAAACGTTGGTATGCGGTGTTCCGCAGGGACGGGAAGAAGATAATATGGCCAAATCCTACGCATAATCGTTTTGGAATAGACGGTCTGAAACGATACGAACAGTGCGGAGACTACATTGATTGGTCAGACTTAGGCAAAAGCATCTTCGACCGTCCGAAACCACTGGCAGAAGCAACGCAGAAGCGTATTGCAAATGGAATCAAGAAATATATCGTTGATAATCCAGATCCTTACATTGTGCAGAACAAAGATGCACTGGCATTTATCATTCAGTACCACGGGGAAACTAGGCAAGGCGATTCCAGAGGACAATTGTTGACTGAACCGATTAAGACTATTGATACATCAAACAGATATGGTCTTGTAACAGCTTTTATCACGAAGTATTACAAGACCGGAATCGGTCAGGGATGTGATGAGCCGTTGCATACGATAACCACATCACCCGGTCATTTCGGAGTGATATCCGCTTTTCTGGTTAAATATTACGGAACAGGATGCGGACAGGTACTTAACGAGCCACTTGGAACCATTACCACAAAAGACAGGTTCGGACTGGTAAATGTTCTGGTTGATATCCATGGAGAGAAATACATTATTTCAGATATTTTTCTAAGAATGCTAAAGCCGGAAGAATTAAAGGTAATGCAGGGGTTTCCGAAAGATTACATCATTGATCGGGACTATAAATGGAGAAACTACCCGATTGCAAAACAGGTAGCAAGAATCGGGAACAGTGTTGTGCCAGTTATGGCAGAAGCACTTGTGAAAGCAAATTGCCCGTATCTGAAAGTTGGAGAGCGTAAAGCTGCGCCGATGATTTATATGCAGAATAACGGACAGGTAGCATTTGGATAGGAGAAAAATGAAGTTTAAATATAGAAAGGAATAACGAATCCTCGGTAAACCGAGGTTGTAATTTAAAGGTGTGAAAGAAATTACATAAAGGGAACAATAGTTGCGTTGGCGATTCGATAAGGTGGAATTTGAAGTAGCGCACATATAGCATATTTGACTTATGTGAGTTTCAGACCGTCAGCATGGGAAGCCTATGTTCCTTATCCACGCACAGGATTTGTAGCGTGGTGTTATGAAAGTATGTTGGTTTTCAACAGGAATAAGCAGTTTTGTAGCGTGTTATCTGACAAAGGATGTTGACGAGATTATATATACTCATGTATCGAATCAGCATCCCGACAGCCTAAGATTCTTACATGATTGTGAGACGCTATTAGGAAGAGAGATAACGATTATCCAGTCGGATGAATATTCCGGCGTGGATGATGTGATTGAAAGAACCAGATGCATCAATACTCCATTTGGAGCACCTTGCACAGACAAATTAAAGAAAAGGGTTCGCATGAAATGGGAGCGTGAGCACCCAGATCATCACACTTATGTATGGGGATATGATCTGAACGAAAAGAATCGTGCCGACAGAGTTTGTGAAGCCCTGAGCGATTACGACCATGAATTTCCGTTGATTGAGCATGGATTGACAAAGCAGGAAGCACATGGAATAGCGGATAGGTTGGGGTTGAAGCGTCCAGTTATGTACGATTTAGGCTACCCGAACAATAATTGCATAGGCTGTCCGAAAGGCGGAATGGGCTACTGGAATAAAATCAGAGTAGATTTCCCAGAGGTTTTCGAGCGCAGAGCCAGACAGGAGCGAGAAATCGGGCATAGCTGCATAAACGGAGTATTTCTTGATGAATTAGAACCAGACAGAGGAAATATTAATACAGAAATCGTGGAGGACTGCACAATAGCGTGTCAGTTGCTTACATTGGGAAAGTGAGGATAGAAAATGACAGAACAGGAAAAGAAGGAACTTCTGGACGAACTTGAAAAGCGCATGGACGAGAAATACAAAGGTTGCCTTACCAGAGAAGATGTCGCAACTACATTAAAGGCGCAAAGAGAAAAGTGGTTCAGAGACGAGAATGGGAACGGAAGAAATTCTCTGATGGCAGATGCTTTTGATTCCACCATTATTTCGTGGCAGGTCTGGGAAATAATCAGAAAGTTGACTTGTGTTGTGTGCGGAAAGCAGTACGTTAGACAGCTTGCAAATGTAGAGAATGCGGATGAGATTGCAGAAAAACTTTGCCAGTTCATTTATGATTTGAAGATGGATTTCAAGAAACAGGAGGACAAGAAATGAGAAGTTACATAATAAAGCTTCCAAAAGGACAGGAAGTGGATATTTTTGACCTGCCAGAAGATTTCAAAGAACAGGTTGAACAGGCATTCAAAGAATATACATCTGGAACAGCAAAAGCGTATATGTACGTTGACAAGTTGGGATTTATTGATCGTTGCGTAGAATACTTGAACGGTAATGAGGATTCAGATGATACTGTAAATACACTGGTTGAAGAAGCAATGATTGCTGAATGGAGAAACAACGGCGAAATCATCAAGGAAGATGATATATATAGCATTGACTTCATGGAAGATTGCTACAGGAAAGGCAAGGAAGATACAAAACTGAACTCTCATTTTAGAACTGACGATCATCACATTTACGACCAGGTTCAGGAAGTTCTGGTGCAGATAATTACAATTGTGATGAATTATAGAGATGAGGAGGGCGAAAAATGAAATTATATTTCTACATTTTGGACAGTGACAGAAAAACAAACAAATGGAATCTTCGTCTTGAAGAATGCGAAGTAATAGAAAAGCCGAAGACATACAAACCAGTAACTAAATTCCCTGACGGAGTCTACGCTTCGTTTATAAGAAAAGAATCAATAAGTAACTTCATTAATGAATACAGCAAAGTGGTTGTTCTGGATACGCCTGATTATGAAAAAGCAAAGGAAGTATTTTTTAAAAAATACGATAATGAATTAAACACGCTAAGAAAAAGAATTAATTTCTATGAGGGACTTAAATCTGCGATCGAGGATTACAAGGAGGACGCAAAATGTTAATCAGAAGTCAGGATAAAGAAACTTTAGTCAATATAGAAACCTCAATAGTTCTTTACATTTCAGGTACCATCGGTAAGAAATATCCAATATCTACATCCAATGGTTATGCGATTGGCTTTTATTCTACTAAAGCAAAAGCCATGAAGGTACTGGATATGATTCAGGAAGCCTATTGTGAATTTATGGCAATAAGAAATGGTGATATGTGGTGTGGTAAAGAATCTGTCTTTCAGATGCCAGAAGATTCGGAGGTGGAAGCATGAGTGATAAAAGTAAAATTTACGATTACATAAAAAGAACAATAAATCCATACGGGAAACATTTTGAAGGAACGGCTTACGAGTTGGGACTTAAAATCATGGATTATATCGAAAATATGGATGATGAGAAAGAAAATGGTTGGATTCCGGTCAGTGAGGGATTGCCGGAAGCAAGCGGCGCATATCAAGTGACTTGCATGGACGGAAGAATATATCGTTCAACCTATGCAAAATTCCAGTGCAAGTTGAAACGATGGGAATTAACTGGTACTAGGTCGTATTGGAAGGTCATAGCTTGGATGCCGCTTCCAGAACCATATAAGGAGAACTAAATGGGAAGATGCAAATTAGAATGCCCGGACGGCGAAACAGAGTGCTGCATCTGCTGTACTAAACAGAATTCCTGTCAGTGCAGATGTGACGATGTGGACGGTTATGAATATGCGGAGGAGTGCGAAGAATATGAAAATTGATGAATTAGGATTAACAACAAGAACGCACAACATACTATTAAGAGCAGGGATTACTACCACTGAGGAAATCAAAGAAAAATCAGATGATGATTTGAAAAGAATTAGAAATATGTCTGAGAAATGTTACAAAGAGATTAAGCAAGCTGTATACTGTACAGACTGTAAGCGCAGCATCTACGGAGAATATCATGATTGTGACATTAATATGGAAAGTGGTGGAAAATATCTTCGCGGAGATTGCGAGTGCCATTGCAAAGTATCTATGGAGGAATAAAAATGTGCTTAATAGATGTAGAAATATGGAAAGATATATCCGGATATGAAGGAATGTATCAAATTAGCAATCTTGGAAGAGTTCGCTCTATAGATAGAGTTGTCCATGGAAGAAATGATTATTTTCAGAAAGGTATTGAATTAAAGATATTCAGTAATTGGAATTACGATTTTGTTGTAGTCTCAAGGAATGGGAAAAGCAAAAGACTATATCTTCACCGTTTGGTTGCAGAACATTTTGTTGAAAATCCTAACAATTACAATGTCGTAAATCACAAGGATGAAATCTATTTTTGATTTTTCTGGCAGATATTATACGACAAAAGGTAACTGTCCAGTTTGTAACAGCGAGGGACTTTATAAATCAGATTTTTATTGCAATAAGTGTGGACAGAAATTAGATTGGAGCGTGGAAAAATGATAGAAATAATATATAAACTGATAATATGCCACTTGATCGGAGATTATGTTCTTCAAAGCGATTTTATAGCAAAAACCAAAGGAGAAAACTGGTATCACTTACTGGTTCATTGCCTTCTTTATTCAGTTCCTTTTTACATAGTGTTCGGGTGCTCATGGAAACTTGCCTTTGTAATAACCATGCATATAGTAATTGATCCTTTAAAGGCACGATACAACAAGATAAGTTACATGGCAGACCAAATTATACATTATGTGACACTTTTAGTTTATTTATTCTAAAAAAGGAAGGAATTATGATAGATAAAACATGCAAAACTTGTGTTGAAAACGACAACGGCCTGTGCGACCGCAAAGGTATCCTGATAGAGGAAGATGATACCTGTGAAAATCACACAAAAAACTGGGCGGACTCTTTAATGGAGAAGTTCATACGAAAATCAATGTGGTAAGGGCGGAAATGTCATTACCAGACGGGAAGGTGGCTAAATGTCAAAGGTGAGTTGGATTCGATTAGAAATAGATATGTTCGACAATAAGAAAATCCGGCATATCAGAAAGCTCCCAGAGGGAAACAATATCGTTCTGATCTGGATGATGCTTCTGACGATGGCGGGACGATGCAATTCAAACGGGATTATTTTTCTGACAGAGAATATTCCATATACAAACAAAATGCTGGCAGACGAATTGGACTTTGACGAGAGTGTAATAGAGCTTGCGCTTACAATTCTTGAAAAGTTCGGCATGATAACCAGAGACGGAACATTGCTTTCAATTCCCGGATGGGAAGAACATCAGAATATTGACGGGCTTGAGAAAATCAGAGAGCAGACCAGAAAACGGGTCGCAGAGCATAGAAAACGTCAGAAAGAATTGTCGGAAGAAGAGATTCCAGAACAGATTTCTTGCGAAAAAGATTTAGTCAAGCCCGGTGACGTGCAGAAAGTGGTCGATGAATGGAATAAGCTTCAACAGTTCGGCATTCAGCCAATCGCAAGAATGACAGCAAGGCGAACGCAAATGCTGAAAGCGAGAATCCGAGAATATGGCATGGATAAGGTAATGGAAGCGTTGAAAAACGTACAAAATAGTGACTTTCTTATGGGAAAGAAAACCGATTTTGCAATAAACTTTGAATGGTTTGTGAAACCAAATAACTTTTTAAAGATACTTGAAAACAAATACCACAACAGGGAGGATATGCGAAATGGAACTGGCACAGCTCAAAGAAATGTCGAACCACTCGTCCCACTTGGAGAATGGAACGGAGAAGAATCAGACACCCCGTTCGCTTGAATGCCCTGAATGCGGGGACAGCGGATGGAGATGGATAAGAGACGCAAGCGGTATTCCTTATTGTGAGGAGTGCCCTTGCGGAATCAGGAAGAGAACAATCCTTGAAAATCAATTGAAATTCGCAGAGCTTCCAAACGTGTTTAAAGGCTCAAATTTCAACGATTTGAAGTCAAGTGTATATTTGAACGCTGAGAGTCGAAAAGTATTTTCTCAGGCAGCTCAGGCGGTAAATTACTGGTTTAAAAATCTTCCTGATATGCAGAAGAAAGGAATAGGATTGTATCTTTTCTCAAGTGCAAAAGGTTCTGGCAAAACCAAAACAGTATGCAGCTTGGCAAATGAAATCATGAAGAAATACCAGAAACCGGTCAAGTTTACCACTTCACTCAGAATCCTCGATGAGATCAAGAATACATGGGGGGACAAAGGGAATACGGAAGGAAAGTTGATAGAGGATTTGTCCAGAACGGAAATCCTTATCATTGATGACTTTGGTGCTGATTCTGGTAAGGAGTGGATTAACGAAAGATTCTATAGCATTATCAACGGGCGGTATGTCGACAGAAAAATCACTATATTCACGAGCAACTGCCAGATATCAGAACTGAAATATGACGAGAGGATCACAAATAGGATTCTGGAGCGGTCGCTCGAAATCCCATTTCCAGAGGAATCTGTCAGAGAACATATAGCACAACATTTGAAAATGAAGATGGTACAAGGAATGCGAGGTAAAGAGAGTGGAAATAGCTGTTAAACCATGGGGTGAAATGTCTGTCAGAGAAATTCAGAATTAAAAAGAAAAGCAATGTAAGCATTGTGATTATTTTTCAAAGAATAATTCTGGAGGGTTATCATTTGGAACTTGCGATTACATCCTTATCAATGATCACATGAGAGGATGCCTACCGACGGAATGCGTAATGAAAGGGATTTTTAAAAGAAGAACAGGAACAAAAAGAAGGGCAGCTTTGATAATTTAAACCTTTGAAAGGAAAAGAAATGAGAACAATAAGCGAAATGTATAAACGTTCCGGCGGAACAGCATATCAGCATAAATGTTCTGAATGCAGATTTTATAGGGGCGGAAAGAGTGAAAAATGTCTGATGTACGGCGGTGATCGGGACTGGCATGGAAATTTCATTGCTTGTAAATTCTTCAATATTGAAGATGATATGCCGGAAGGACAGATGAATATTTTTGATTATGTGTGAAAGAAAGGAGGAACGAGGAGCCGCTGGCCAGCGAAAGGATATCCCGGTTCCTCCTTATTTTTTTATGAATAATGACGACTTGAAATATGCAATTGAGAATGGTATTATCAATTTGTCTCACATACAAGAGCAAATTGAAATGAATAAAAGGGAAGAAATTTTAAAAGAATACAGGGACAGTATATGGAAGGCATCTGACGGATATTGGAAAATCCGTATGACTTATGACGAAACCGGACAGAGAAAGATGTTTAAGCGAAGGTCTAAACAGGATTTAGAGGACTTGATCGTAAAGACGCACCGCGAGAAAGCAGAGAATCCAAAGATTAAGAGTGTGTTCGAGGAATGGGCGCAGCGCAAGGTTGATTTGAATAAGATTTCAATACAAACTTATCAGAGATATCAGCAGGACTTTAATCGTTTTTTTGGGACCATGGGCGAACGCAGAATCAAAAACATTGAGTCAGAGGATATCAGCAACTTCCTGGAAGAACAGATCAGTGAACACAATCTAACCGCAAAAGCTTTCTGCAATCTTAAAACAATTACCAGAGGCACCCTGAAATGGGCGAAGCGTAACAAACTGATTGACTGGAACGTGCAGGAATTATTCTATGACTTGGATGTCACTGATAAATCTTTCAAAAGAAATATCAAAGAAGATTCGGAAGAAGTATTCAACGATGCTGAAATGGACAGGATGATTGACTACTTAAAAGACAATCAGGACATAGTAAATCTTGGCATTATGCTTATGTTCGTAACCGGGCTGAGAGTTGGGGAGCTATGTGCTTTGAAATGGAATGACTGGCTACCGCATATCAGTACGATTAAAGTCAGAAGAACGGAAGTAAGGCATTTCGAAAACCATAAAGGCATTTTTGAAGTAAAAGACTTTCCGAAAACAGAAGCAGGCGTAAGAAATGTAGTGGTTCCTCAGGGGTGTATATGGATATTACAGAAGCTTAGAAATATGTCGACATTCTGCGAATATATATTTTCCAAAGATGGAAAGCGATTAAATACTTATTCGTTCAGGAACCGGTTAAGAACAGTGTGTAAGAAAACTGGTTGTATTCAAAAATCGCCGCATAAAATACGAAAAACATATTGCACAATTTTACTCGATCACAGCATAGATAATCAGATGGTCACATCACAGATGGGCCACACAAATATTTCGTGTTCCGAGAACTACTATCACAGAGACCGAAAGGACCTCAAGAAAAAACAAAAAATCATGGACAGCATAAACGAGTTCATGGTAGTGTCAAGATAGTTTTTTGAGAGGGAACAACTAGGGAACAAAAAGGAACACCCTGCAAAAAGCTAGAAGCATTGGTTTTATAGGAAAGATAGCAGTTTAAAGGTACGTTCGATTCCCGTACTGGCTGCTAACGAAAACCTTGTAAAATCAAGGTTTTTTGTGCTTTTTAGAGGTGTTTAAAAGTTCGAGGGAACAGGCTAGGGAACAGGTAAGGAACAAGAACAAATATTCGAATTAAAACCATAGGAGGAAAACTTGTGTGTGAGACACAGGAAAAACCATCGTAGACGGCAGAAATGCGGTCTTTTTTTGTTTCCTAAAATGTGTTAACATAATACTATGGAGGTGGGCTTTATGACGCAGATACATACCGCATATGATGTGATGAAAGAATATCTAATAACCGGTGCAGAACTTGATGGCCAGTTTCAGATACCAATGCTTCCAAAAGTGGATTTCTCACCGGGCAAGTCAATTGACTTTGTGTCTTCAAAATCCAGATCATTAAAAGGACACAAAGACCTGACAGTGAATTTCTATATTGACGACAAAAGTTTTCTGCAGGTGTGGAATCAGCCAGACCAGTACATTGAGCACTTAAAATGTTTTAATTCAGTTTGCAGTCCAGATTTCACAATTGCTTCCGGGATGCCAAGTGCGTTGAACATCTACAACCTGTACAGAAACCATGCTTTAGGATATTATTAGGCGGTTATGGGCGTTAAAATTATTCCGTCCGTAAATATTATCAGCCCAAAGGAAATGCCATGGATATTTGACGGAACACCACACAGAAGCACTGTATCATGTTGCACCAACGGCAGAGTGCGGTCAAAGTCTGCCAGGATAGAGTTTTGTGAGAACTTTAAAGAAATGTTGGATGCAATAGAGCCGACAAAGGTTGTGATCGTAGGTATCGTACCGGATGAACTCAATGTGGATGTGCCAATTATAAACCTCAATTCACGAAGCCAGAACATGAAAGAGAAATTCAGAAAGGAGTAACATGGGAACGATCAGTAAGGGAGCTGCGAAGCGCAGGAACAAGGAAACCAGCCGGCAGAAGCGCAGAAATGTTAAAATTTCAAACGTTATAAAGAAAAAGAATTTCAGAAGTGACGAATTGAACGTTATGAAATAATAAAAGGTGGCAGCTTAATTGCTACCACCTTCCAACACCATGTGTTATACTTTATCCGTCTATCAATGAGGCTCCGGACGCCTTTTGCCATTGATATCCGTTGAAATAATAATATATCTTACGAATTAAAAAGTCAATAGAAATTAAAAAAATTCACAGCACGCCGATGTACGTTCTATGGAATTTTCGGCAAAATTAATAATCATAAAAAAATCGCAGATCTGAATTAGTTTCAGGTTTCTGCGATTTTTTCCGGGATTTTCCAGTTCCGGCGTATCTGCAATTGATGCAGGAATTGCCGGTAATACCAATTTTAAACATTTGTTATAATTTGATATAATCATATTAATTAACTTTCGCTAACTTTCGCTAAGTTTCGCTAACTTTCTTAGCTTCCCAAATCATTCCAATTTTGTCAAGCATTTCTACCCGTTCCGGTGTGATCTGAGCGTATGAATTGCCCTTTCTAGTGCTACGTTGGTAACGTATCCACTGCCCCAGTTTGTACCCGTCCGGGCAAACGTAAGAGCAGGGGACAAGTAAATCCCCGTTAAGGTTGTAGAACTCCTGAGCGTGTTTGTACCCGGTGTACCATTTTTGTGCTTGTGTCGCTAACGCCCCTGATCGGATTTCTTTCGCTTTTTCTGTGTAGTTTCCTGTGCATCCCGTAAAACTATCCCGAGCGCTTAAGGCGTCTTCTAAGGCAGAATAAGAGCCAAGATAATATTTTACGCCATTGCGATATACATTAACCTCCCAGCGCCCGAAGCTGTTAAGATGCAGATTTTTATATTTTACAGTGTCTTTTTTATAAGCGTTTTTGGAATTTGTTTTTGCGTAAGACATCCGTAACCGTTCTTTTTTACATTCCGGACCGCACACAATCCGCCCGTTACGGCTCTCGAACTCTTTCCCACAGACAACGCATCGTTTTATGTTGCTGTTTGTGATCTGCACACCCGGGCGCAGCTTCGCGAAGAACTCCGGGAACGTGCCGTCATTCTTTGCGGTTTCCGCATTTTTGTGGACTTGTGTGGCCTCCTCCGGGCTTGCGAAAATTCCAAGCGTGTAATTCTTACCGTTATAATTTATTTGCGTAATCCATTTACCAGTGTTTTTATATGGATACACGTATTTTATTTTGCCCATGTGATCTCCCTTTTATAGCTGGCATAGCTTCGCACAGTCCGGAAGTATAAAGACCAGACCAGGCAAAGCGTCCGCGCAACTGTACAGAGTAATAATAACCCCGTTGCATTTTGCTGTCAATTCCATGTTAGCAATTTGATATTTGAAGATTTAAGACACTTTTTATGCGCTAATGATAAAATATACCAGAATCACGCTAAAAGCCGTTAAAACGTCAAATAGAAGCCAATACAACTATATATAATTGTCAATGTGCATCAAGCCGGGACACAAGCCCCGGCGAAGTCCTAGCACAGGTCACGAACCACCGCCGCCCGGAGCGGATGCAGGACACCAGAAAAAGAGCAGCGGTTTTACTGCTCTAAATCAGAATATTTTTCTAAAAAATTCAATAGTTCCGAATCTGTAAGAGTTGCAGCTTCTTTGCAAATTTGGTCGTATTCTCCAATATATTCCATCGACCCGGCTAAAATCTCAATCGCAGCCTGTTCTAATTTTTTCCTTTTAGCTTTTGACATAATACCGCCCCCTATTTAACAAATACCAAGTGATGCCAAAAATCAGCATTAACATTTCCCCAGCAACTCGGAATAAGAGAAGAACGGCCGCAAATATGCATAAGCCCGTATAAATGCTGTCTCAGGTTTTTGACGCCGCACCAGACAGATGCGCTGCAGCCGGAGCCTTCGACAGGAATACTATACACAGTCCCGTTATGTTCCCATAAATCCCAATTACTGCCATCATTGGCAATAAAAACGCCATTTTCGACTATTTCCCGGGCGTGATCGCGCCAGATAGCGCCCATTTCTGAAAAATTATATTTTCTCATTTCTTTCTTTCTTTCTTCCCTTTACCCATGGGAGCCGGATTATAAAAGACGTTGCCGGGAATCGAACCCGGCGGGAACCGTTACGCCTGAAAACTAAATCCTTTTTGTAAACTCGATTTCTGTATAATTTCCCCCGGTTACCTCGTTTACAAATGCCAAAATTCCGGATTTTGTGAAATCGAAACGCGAAAAATCAAATCCCTTTTGCGCAAGCCTATATTCATAAGAGCGTCCGCAGCCCTCAGAGTCGTAGTATGTGCCGTCGACATGTAACGCGTTAGGTTGCACCATTGGTCACCCTTTTTTATTTGCGTCGTGTCTCTGGTAGCCGCCAAAATCTGCAACAACGTGCAGACCGTCCAGCGTGTCAAATTCTGCGCGAACTCTGCAATTCGGCACGTCTGAGCCGTTTCTGTAGCCTGTTCCCGCGCATCCGTATTCTACTAATGTTAATTTTTTCATGTTTTTAATCCTCCTGATTTTATTTTAAAAGGCCGCCGGGGAAATGCTCCCCGGTACGCTTGCCGGCCTGTCTTAATTTTTTGTAATTCTTTAAAAAATGTCTATTGTAAGAGTTGCAAGCGCTCTTTTTCTATCTGACATGTAGCCGCGTCTTTTGCTTTTTAATGCTTTTTCAGCGACTTTTAAATTACTTACACCATAAGATGCGGCTTTCTGTAATTTCTTAAATTCTTCCGGCGTAACCTGTACGGCTTTTAAGGTATCCCGATTGATTGAAAAATCTTCTTTATTTTCCGGGTGAAGCATCTGGCAAATTGGAATATAACAATCAGTTCCCATATTTTCGCCGATATTCCAAACAAGATAGTTATTTGGGATTTTCTCCACGATTTCAAAGACGTCCGTATTCCACAAAGATGTAGAAATGATTTTGTTTCCTTCGATTTTTGCTGTTGCGTATGCCATAATTATTTACCTCTCTTTTTATTTTTTAAAGTCCGGCGGTTGCGTTGGAGCTACGGCTTGACCGCCGCCGGAGGGATTAATTTACAAGCATGATTGAAGCAGAATTTAAAAAGCTTGCACATTCAGACAATATGTGATATTCTGTTTTTGCCGATATTTTAATGTAACATGCTGTGGGGAAATCCGGGCTTTTCGTCCGGATTCCTTTTTATGCGTACATTTTCGAGATAATAAATCTAAGGTTTTCGTACTGCCTACCACTGATTCCTTCAAAATCCTCTTCGATCTGGTGCAGGAGCTTTTCTAACTTCCTGTGATTGCTAGTGTTTTCGATTTGTTCTCTGTAGTAACTGTATCTCATTTCTTTACACCTCCCACGCGTTTATACTGGCGATTATTCGCCGGGTTTCAATCTCCTCCAGACGTTCCCACGCTTCGGAAACGTTGCGAGCTTCTACCAGGACTAAATAATTTTCGTATCTCGTTTTTAGCTCCTATTTAATTTCAAAAATTTTTATGCCGTTTTCCCGGCAATATCTTTTTGCGGCGCAAATCATAACTGCCGTTTTTTTTGCGGTCGGAACTTCCTGTATGAGAATGTCCCGCTCCGGGTTCCAGTCCGGGTTATGGGATTCCACCCGGATGTAGATTTTAAATTCCAGGGATGCATAGACCTGGATTGTTAAGGGGAAGCTTTTATGTTCCCTTAAAAATAAAATTATTTTATTCATATTTCCGTCTCCTTTTTTGTTCTCTGTTGATGGTTATATAATACCAGATATAACGCACATATACAAGATGGGATAATGTACAAATAACGCACATATAAAACGCTTAAAACTGTATAATATGTATAACGCACATATAACTATTGACAATATAACGCACATACATTATAATAGAAGAAAAATTAAAGAGGAGGAACAGCGAATAATGGCAACTGATGCACAGAGAAAAGCGGTTAGAAACTATGAGAAAAACAATTATAGATTGAATATTGTCTTTCCTAAGGAAACAAAGGAGAGAATAGAAAACCTACATTTAAATAAAAGTAATAGTGCTTTTATTCGTGATACGGTTCTTGCAGAACTGGAAAGACTTGAAAAAATATTGAAATAACGCACATATACGCTTGACATATAACACACATAGATGTATAATAAAGACAGTTAAAGAAAACCAATCGCACAGCCCCGGGCAGGGGCAGACAGGAGGAAAAAATGATAAAATATGATTTGGTGAAAAGGACGGCGGAATTTAATCGCAAAAATAGAAAGGAGATTAAAGAAGGATGTACAGCTTTGGATCCGGATCCCGAATACATAAAAACGTTTGACGATCTGGAAGAAGCTAAAAAGGAACTTGCAAAACGCAAGACAAGCGTCAGCAAGTTTGAAAATCACAATATGACGTTTTACTCAGTTGAGGAATATGTGATTGAGGAAAACGAGTTCGAGTTTGACGAGGACGAAAACGAGTTCGTGCAGACGGACTTTATAGACACGTTAGAGACAACTCAAATGAAAATCGAAGTTGTCGAAACACCAAGTTATGAAACAATTGGTGTTTATTCTAGCATGGAAGAGGCGGAAGAGGCAGCAAACGAGTATGACGGAGACGGAGAGTCCTATATAATGCTTTAAAAAAATAAGTCGGAACACAGAACGGAATTTTACGTTCTGGAAAGTGTCAACCCAGATGAAGACGCGCCGGATCATTATGACGGGGACATTGTAAAGCACTGGAAATAAACCGGAGGTAAGAAAATGATTAAGAGAGTAAAACTTGAAACCATTTACAAAATGGCTAAAGAAGATAACGAGGAAATAAAAAATCGTAAACTTTTCCCGGACGGATGGGATGAAAAAGTCTACGATTATTATAACAAATTATCGAAAGATTCATACGACGTTGAAATGTTCATGGGATTTCTGAGTGGCGAAGATTCTCCGCTAGAAATGGCGTACGCATACAGGAGAAACATGTATATCATGTTATATACGATGAACGCAACAGATACAATGGCATTTGTGGACAGCGAATACGATATATTCTACATCGTATCAAAAGACGGTGATGAGTATAATAGTTGGGAGTGGTGCTTCACAAACAATATTGACCCGATCAAATACAGGGGTGATGACGGAGGCGAACCGGTCCCGGAATGGCTCATAAAAAAATATGAAGAACAGATAAGGGAGGAAAAGAGAAATGAAGAAAACAATTGATTTATTAAACGAAGTTGTGGCAATGGGATTCGGCAGAGAGCAGGCACTTGCAGATATCGATGCAAGCCTCGACTCAGAACTTGAAGAAAGAAAGCCACTCATGGAGGAAGAAATACCAGAAATTTTATACAATGATATTCTTGAAGGTTTTCGAGCAGACAAGGAAATGAATGCATGAAAGCAGTAATGATACAAGGGCATATGGACACCGCCCGGTTTTCAATACCGGGATGGAATGGCAAGCGGGGCGAAACATACCCGCTTCCGCCTTTTTCTACAGTCGCTGGGATGGTCCATTTTCTTTGCAGGTGGGACAGTTGGCATGATATGAAAATATCCGTAGCCGGAAACGGAGTCATGAACAAGCCGGAAATCTGCATGAGGTGGCGTGGTGGAGCTGTCGCAGGATCAGAGACAGAGGAGTTTAAGCAGCGCTTTCCGGTCAGAGTAAAATCCGGGGATTCGTTTGTAGGCTGGGTTAATACGCCAATTTATGAAAGTGCTGTGTCTGATCTGGACCTGCGGCTGCATATTATGTCAAATAATCAGGAAGAAGTTGACGTAATTTACAGGAAAATCTTAAATCCCCGGACATTTCCAAGTCTGGGACGGCATGAGGACTTGATAAGAATTGACAATGTACAGATTGTTGATGTTTTGCCAGCGCAGGAAATGACACTTGACATGTGCACTTATGCACCGGCTACGGCAGAAACGCCCGGAACTGTTTACACAGTTCACAAAGATTATGCGATCAACAATGGAAAGCGAAGATTTAATGATATTCGAGTAAAATATTTAGATAGAGGAATGAAAGTAATTACAGATTGTGATAATTTAAACAATCCTTGCTTTTTCATCTGATCTATAGTATTATTTAGGCAACAATTACCGAGGTAATTGAATGTAAATTTGAAATAGTACTGAATAAGTGCAAACTTTAATAGTTCCATAGTGGAAAGACGCAAAATAAGCCCCTGAGAGATAATCCCGGGGGCTTTTGATGTCTTATTCTGGCGGCGTAATGAGTGAGGGGGAACAACCCCGCCGCCGAAGTTGTTAAAATACATTTATCACAAAACCGCCGAAGTTGTCAAGCAAAAATTTTTTTTATTTTGGGACTTGATTTTTAAAACCGGTGTGGATAAAATAAAAATAACGACAGGCGAAGGAACTCAGGAGGGGGCGACAGCCAGAGCGCGAAAAGAATAAGAATTTAGCAGCCAGATCACGCCGGACAAGGTGCCGGAAGGTCTGGCTTTTTGCGCGCTATATGCCGGAAAATGACCGTATTACAAGATGTATAAATATATAATAACTGTCTATATAATCCCCTCCAAGATTCTAGAAACCTAGAGTTTATTAATATATATGCTATACAGTACCGTATAGATATATAGAGTTAATAAGAGTAATGTAACGGTAAAAATAAAATTAAATAGACTGTTGACAGTGATATAAAAGTATGATAAAACAGAATTAACAACTGAATAAGCCGAAAGGCAATAAGAATAATAAGACTATTTAAGACGATTAAAACCGAGCAGATCGGAAAGAAGAAAGGGATTTAGAAAGGTCCCGGATTGTATCTGCGAACGTGTTTTTGTCGTCTTTTTTTATTTCAATTTTTGGAGGTGATACAGTGAAAAAGAGTAATACAACAGTGACAGAACAGGGAATAGAAGTATATGAGAATGATATATACAGGCTTGTGGATGAATATATAAACACTGTGTTACAAGTAACTCCAGAAGAATTTGATACACAGAGAGAATATAAATTTACTGTTGCTGATAGTTTTGTTGATATGATTTTTTATATTGCTGATAGAATACCAAAACCAAGTAATGATGATATAGAGTTATTAGATAATATATTTAATATATTTGTCAGAATATGTAGCAAATACAATGTATTGCCGACGTTAGAAGTATTTAGCTTTTTAGTTAATATTAATCGGTCAACATTTAGTGATTGGATGCGTGGGGACTATAGAACAAGCTCATCGCATGGCACCACGGTTAAAAAATGGTTCGATATCTGCAAGAATTGTACAGTCAATAGATTGAACAACCAGCCCGGCACAAATGCCAACTTGATTTTTGTTGCAAAAGCAGCTTACGGCATGGCAGAGACAGCACCAGTGCAGACAGCACAGCAGGACGGCATACCACACCAGACAGCACAGCAGATCGCAGATAAGCACAGGGCGGCGCTGGAACTTCCAGAGATGGAAAAACCGGAGCTGTAACAGATCAGAGACCCGAAGAAGTACGCAGAGGACGGACAAAAGAGCATAGAAACAGCTTAAATAGTGTAAATTGTATGATATGTACAATATAAAACAATTGTATTTGTTCAATATGTACACCAATCTATAAAGAAAACTGAAGTTTGTTCCATAGATACATATGTTCTGGCTAAATAACCGTTATCACACATTCCCTTGACCACTGCCGCAGGCCATTAAAGGTCAGCGTTAAACCAGGGAAGCGGGAACCCATGGGGCGGCGGGCTTCCCTGGTAGCGTCCGGCATGGATACCGGGGAGGGGGTGTATATAAGCCCCAACACACGCCGAGTGAGTACTCCGAGTTCCCGAAAAATTAAAAAAGTCTCCTCCAACAGCAAGACTTTAAAATTCCAAAAAAAAACAAAAAAAGAGTTCCCCATGGCAGAGATAGTGATTGCAACACGACAAGCCATAAGCCTTAATGGTTTCTCTGCCATAAACAACAAGGCGATATCAGAAAGGCAGGTATAAATATGAAGATAGGATATGCAAAAGAGTCAGGCATTTGGTTTCCATTGTCTGAAAAGAAAAAGATACTTTTGAATGAAGAAATTGACACATTTACTTTTGACTCAATAGATGAAAGTAATAGTTTTGAACATCTTTGCGAAAACATGAGAAATGGTGATTCGTTGATTATTTGCGGAGTTGATGATATTGGAAATACCAAGGATGAAATCGAAGAAACATGGAGACGACTCCGTGATTTGAATATTGAAATTTATGTGCTTACAGCTCCGATGTTGTTTCAGAGAGAAAACATGACGTTAGAAGAATCATTTATAAGAGATGTGTCGCTTAGCGTGCTTGCTTCTCAGGTTGAAATTGCTAATCAGAAATTAAAAGCAATAAATGATTTATGATAACCATTTACATTCACAGAAGGGTAGGAACAAGATGGAGAAAATAGTAAACAACGATGGATACCTTCGGTCAGGGCTGATGGATATTGCTAGACAGTTGCTGAATATCTGTAGCGAAACTGGTGTTTCTAATATTCAGATAGCTACATCACCTTGGAAAGAAGGCGAAGGGATTACACTTTTGGCAAAAACTGATGACAAACCAATTCTTTCAGTAAAGATGGACACCGCCCATGAAAAAGAATAACCCTCAGGGCGAATCAATCAGAATCCGGCTCACAGGACAGCTAGAACGAAAGCTCATAGCCGAAAAGGACCGAACCGGCAAAAGCGTATCACAGATCACCCGAGAAGCATTGGAACAATATTTCCGAAAGAGGTAAGCAAATGTCAATACTCGAAAAATTCTTCAAAAATAAAAAAGAGGTTCCCAAGCAGGAAGAAATTCCGATGAAGGTTAAAGAAGAAATCAATATTGCTCACGCAATTGAGATATCTTCTGACGGCAAACTCTACAAGACTGAAACGGCTGAATTTATTGTTCAAGAACCTTTCGTATTCAACAATATCAGATGCGCAACTGCGAAAGTATACTTTGTTACACCGAAAGGAAACTTTTTCTCGGCAACTGCATACGCAGAAACCTACGAAGTAAAAAAAGACGATGTAATTGTACATGAGCTGAATATTGTTTACCACAATTTAAAGCCTGAGCCACCAGAAGTAATAAAGAGAGCGATAGGCAAGACAAATATTGAATTATATGAGAAATATTTCGGAGAGGTAGAAGAAGCATGACAGAAGAATACAGTGAACGCTTCGATGAACTTCGAAAGAACCGAGTCGAGGTAAGCTATCATAAATACGGACCTGCCAGAAAGAATTATAAGACAGGGAACGTGCAGGCACTTCCGTCTATGGAACGGTGCATTGAGAAATATAATTCTACCGGCAATACAGAATATCTCGTGGATGCAGCAAATTACCTCATGTTCGAGTTTATGTACCCACAGCATCCTAAAGCACACTTCAAAGCTACAGACAGCAAGGATAGTGCTGGGATAGTCGGAATCAGCGTAAAGGAAATGGAGGACTTGAAGAATGAACAGTACTAATGCTCCAAAAGTAAAGATCATAAATCCAGAAGGCTCTGGCTGGAAGGGAACACAATATTTTGTTGACGGAACAGAAATCAATTGTGTAATATCAGCAGATTTTCATGTCGCAGTTGATGAATTGCCGACATCGTTTTTTGAATTAATGGCTCTGCCGGATATTGAAATGGAATCCGAAGTAAAATTCTCATACACACCACAGTCCATAGAGGACGCAGTAAGAATCCTGAGACACGAACTTCTTACACATGGAGAAGTTTACAATGGTTTCAAAGCAAGCCTTAAAACAGCGATTGAGAAGTACTGCACATGCGGCCTGCCATTCGAGCCAGAAGACGAAACCGCCGGTAAGATTCTTGATTTTATGATCGGAGAGGAACAAAAAGAATGATTCTTGCAAAATTCGTAGCAGCCATGTTAGATATTGCATTTTTCACATTGGTTTTAGCATTTCTTATATCACAGGACGAAACCGAAAAGAAAAACAATCCAATAGCATCGGCAGTATTTATACTGATGGAAATATGTTTTGTGGTTAATGCAGTTGTGATTTTTAGGTTATAAGGAGAACCCAATGTGGTTAGCATTCACAATACAAATTCCCCTGTTCACCATACTGATTGAACGGGTGAAAATACAAGAAAATCAGAAGCCTGTCGTTCTCAGGTCTGGGAAAGCCTTTGAATCTGACAGGTCGAGGCATCCAGAGTAGCTTAGGTCTGCGTCAGTGAAACTCAATGGAGAATAACTTTTCCCGCCCATTGCAAAGTAACTGGCGCGGACTTAACGGTACAAATATAGACATGATGCTTTCTAAAATCTTATAAAATATATCACTCTATCACGAGTCCGGGGTGTTACCCGGACAAATAATGGGCTATCTCCAAGCGGTAAGGAACAGCACTTTGACTGCTGTATTCGCGGGTTCGAATCCCACTAGCCCAGTCGAACTATATTGTTTAGCCATGATATAGTTCCCCTCCGAATTGGTTCCATCTATCCCAACGGGGATGATTAAAGGGGCTTCAAATGCCCCGGATGGACTCTGCTTATGCAGAACAGCATTTAGACCCTTTGTTGCGACTGCGAGGGCAAGAATCGCAACAGCAGAGGAAGTTACTCTTGAACTGAAATAACCCTCTGCTTAGGAAACTTAGTTCAGTTGGCAGAACGGTCGGCTCATAACCGACAAGTCACAGGTTCGAGCCCTGTAGTTTCCATTTCTTCCATATGCTGTCTATCCGTTTTATAGGCAGAAAAAACTGTTGAATGAGTGTATGCGGATTATTTTTATGAAAGGTGTGTAACGGCACAGCCTGTTCGATGAAGATAATTCCCCGTTCTGCACAGTCTCCGAGTTAAATTGTCGTCAATAGGTGCACGTTGAGGACAGGAAGTTTTCAAGAGACATATAAAAGGTTTCGTCGTTATACACAATGACATGAATATCCAAATCCGAAACAACTCCGTGGAGCATACCACGGTTATCAAAAAGCCGTCAGGTTGGCAAAAATACGATAGTCCAAGTTATGGGAAATTGCCTAGTGGAAAGCATAACACGATAAACATATTGCTAACCCGGGGCTTCCGGGTTATGTGGAATGTACGCTAGTGGAAAACTGACAGAGTCGCGCTCTGGTCTCCGGTTCGATTCCGGGCGTTCCGCTTTAATCCGCTTAGAGTTAAGCTGTTTGTATACAAGTGGTCTATGTCTCAGGCGGATTTACGCATGAGCGTAAACGTACAACTCACTAGGCGTTTGCGTAAAAAACTTTTTAGAGAGATGAGACCACGGGCCGTGAGAAGTGATAGTCGGCAATTCTGAAAGAACCATCTAGTTTATGCGTTTTACGATGGAAAGGTTAATGCTTATCTGGATATTTTCATTCGGTCCGAAAGCATGTGATGTGGGAATCAACTCAGTTTCTTTTCAGATGGCTGTCCGTTACAGGCGGTATGGAATGTAGCTCAGTGGTAGAGCAATGGCATTGCAAGCTATGTGCCGCAGGTTCGATTCCTGCCTTTCCAATTCCAATGAACTGCAATCATTGGAATCTTTTTCTCTTACTTCGTTCGGTTCCAGTGCTTCTCGTTGGGAGATTTATGCCGTTCAAGTCGGCACACTGGACTTTTTTAATTAAGGAGATGTATATGGACACAAAAGGATATAAATGTTGTTGCGCGTGTAAATGGTACGCAGTATGCGAAGGTGTCTGCTGTAATGGCAAAAGTGAATATTACGCAGACTTTAGATTCTTTAATGATAGCTGCGAATGCTGGGAGAACCTAGATTATGAATCAATTAACAAAATAATGTCTGATTTGAAATTTTATAAAAACGCTTACGAACAATTAAGAACACGCTGTATCGAAACAGCAACAGATTATTTTGATCGTGGACAATATTATGGATTAATTATCCGTCCAACAAGGGAGAAGAAATGCAAATAGCAGGAAAAGAAATCAAAGACGAGTGTTCCAGATGCGGAAATATCCTTGAATGTGAGTTGTTCCGTCAGGGACATGGAATAAAGCAGGAACGTGAGAATATAGCAAAGATGATTGAATGCCAGATGAAGCATAGGGAGGAAAGAGAGAAATGATTAAGATTTTGAAACCCGGCACATTAAAAGAAGCAACTTGTGAAAAATGCGGTGCAGTATTGAGCTATGACGAATCCGAAGATGTGAAAGAAGAAAACATAGAGAAGCATTTCGCTACAAATATGCCATCTGGATTCGGGTACAAGCGAAAATACATTATTTGCCCGCAGTGTAAGAATAAAATCATTTTAAGTTCGACCAGATAGGGGGGGATGTATTTGTGTTTAAAAAGATATTTAATCTCTACATAAGATACAAAACCAAAAATCTCAAAGCAATTCCGTTGTTCGTAATGACATTTGACTGGAAGAAATTTCAGAAAGACGGCAAAAAAGATAGTTGCACACTATATTCAATACATCCAGACATTGCAAACGACCCGTTCTTAAAGGAAAAACTGTCTGAATGTGCAGATTATATCAGAGATAACTACGACATGGAAAATTTTACAAAAATTTAGTGGGAGGAATTTCAGGTGAGCGGTGTTGAAAGCAAAAAAATTTTGGAATTGGAAAAGGAAAATAAAAGACTTGCAGCAAAAAACAAAGAACTTGAAGAAAAACTCGAAAAAGCCAATTTGACTGTTATGGCATATACAAATGAGTTGCAAACCAGAGAAGTTATAAAAGGCGTTTGGGAGACGCAATCACCACTGATATCTTCTCAATCTGATACGGAGCACAGTAAACAATGGTACAGTGAACGGCACCAGTCCGATTGCATCACGATTAATCAGCTTCAGACTACGTTGGACGTACTTGTTGACCGATATGCGAATCTGAGAAAGATTCATGGGATTAAGTGATATGAAAAAAGAAAAAGACAATCGTTTAGAATGGGAAAAGCAGTTAAAGCAAAGCCAATGTGAAGATATTATTAAATTCGCAAAAGAACATCCAGATGAATATAAAAAAGCTGTATTCGAAGAATGTCCATGGGGTAAGTAATATGTTGCTGGTTTATTCAGGCTCAGACATTGATTTTCTTGACACCACATACAATATCGAGGGAGAATGCCACCGAATGAACATTCCGACTAGGTTCTATCCAGACAGACGCTTGCTTCTGGCAGGGAATACGACCGTAATATACAACCAAACGGCAAATCTTTCTAAAACATGGAAAGCAGATTACATCGGGGACAACTATTTGACGATTTTGACATTGATCAGAAAGGACAACGGTAAATGAGCATTAAAACAGCACTTGAATCAGAAGGAGTAGACTTCTCTGAATATATGAATATACCCGAACCATGGGACGGAACAGCACAAATTAAAATGGAAAATGGTACAAAGTGGGTGATTTGTCCGTTTTGTGGAAAGAAAGCCTTAAAGATTCTACCGACCACAAAGATTTATCGGATGCCGTACAAATGCAAGGGTAGCAACTGCAAGAAAGAGTTTATGGTGAATGTATGAATAAAAAAATCAAATGCTTTCTAACGGGCGGATGTAAATTCAAAAGTTCAGATACAGAATCAAAATGTGACGATAAAGAAAAGACTTGCACTATTACGGAAACTTTCTACAAATGTATGAAAAAGTATAAAGCTATATTTACTTATAAGCAGTTAGGGATTCCGGAATGAGGTGAATTATGTTAAGCATAGAAAATGTGCCTGTACAAATTATAGAAACAGACGAAGAAGTAAAAGCGCGGATTGAAATTGATCCATTAGAAAAAGAAGTTGCATATATTAAACTCCAATCTCGAAAAATATGTAATTACGATACATGCCTTATTAAAATTGGTTCAAAAATAATTCCGTTTGATCTCATGAACGCAGAGGAAGACACATTGCATAGAACATTGGCATGTCGAGAAAATTTGTCTTGTGTAGAATGGCAATCAATTATTTATAATGCAATTCAGGGAATCATAATAAAACAAATTGCATCAGAATGGTTTGATATATACAACCAGAAACCAATCGAAAAAGATTATCTTACAGATGACCAGAAACACAGGATACATAAATTGTTGCTGAAAGAAATTGATATATATTTTCGTTCTAATAAAACCAATATGTCGTGTTCTGATTTTATCGCAATTCAAGAAATTATTATTAAAGTGCTGGAAGGAGAATAGATCATATATAATCCAGCCCAAACTTGATGAAACTCAATTTACACTCGAATAACAATCAGAGAGCCAGAAAGGAGCGCCATTATGAGTGACTTAAAGATATTTACAGAAAACATCGAACCAGAAGCATTAAATCAGATTTATACATTAATAAAACAGCCTGCATTTTCTGAATGTAAAGTACGAATCATGCCAGATGTCCATGCAGGAGCAGGATGTGTAATTGGTTTTACTGCTGATCTTGGAGACAAAGTAATTCCAAACATTGTTGGCGTAGACATTGGATGTGGAATGTTTACAACACAAATTCCTACCGATGTGGGGACAATAGATTTAAAAAACCTTGACGAAGTAATAAGAAACAATGTTCCGGCAGGAAGAAATGTACGTGACGAAATCATAAATTTTGAAGAATTAGAAGAACTTCACTGCTTCCATCAGCTTAAAAATGTCGAATGGATTTGCAGAAGCCTTGGTACACTTGGGGGCGGAAATCATTTTATTGAAGTTGACACTGATTCAAAAGGGATAAATTATCTTGTAATTCACACTGGAAGTCGGAATCTCGGGAAACAAGTAGCTGAAATATATCAGAAAATTGCCATAGAAGATATGCAAGGCACAGATAAACTTGAAACTGAAATACAAAAATTAGTAAAAGAATACAAGCATTCTGGCAGGCACAAGGAAATCCAAAATGGTATTGACGAATTAAAACGAAAATGGAAGCCGGACAAACTAGGTATTCCAAAAGAATTATGCTACTTGACGGGTGAACATAGAAAACAATATCTGCATGATATGAAAATTTGCCAAGAATTTGCAAGAATAAACAGACGATGCATACAGAGTGCTATATTTTACGCTATGAATTGGACACTCCAAAGAAATACATGGTTTGATACAATTCATAATTATATTGACCATGATACAAACATTGTTCGTAAAGGTGCAATATCAGCTAAATATGGCGAAAAAGTTCTTATTCCAATGAATATGCGAGACGGATGCATTATTGCAGTTGGGAAAGGAAACGAGGATTGGAACTGTTCAGCCCCGCATGGTGCAGGACGTATTATGAGCCGGTCAAAGGCAAAAGAAAATATCTCATTAGAAGAATTTAAGGAGTCTATGGAAGGGATATATACAACATCCGTTCAGAAATCTACGATTGACGAAAGCCCTATGGCTTACAAACCACCGCAAGAAATTATTGATAACATCAAAGATACCGTAGAAATAGTTGATATTATCAAACCTATATATAACTTCAAAGCAAGTGAATAACAGTCAGAGAGCCACATGAGAGCCAGACTAAATCCTAAGAAGAAAGGAGGTCTGGCTCTATTTTTATGCAAAAATTCACAGAGGGTTCGCTTGAATGGTATCGGGCAATTTTAAATCAAATTATTAATGGTGATATGACAGTCTATCAAAACCAGAAAGATTGCCTTGATCTGCTGTTAAATATGAATATTGATCTTCCTTTCAAGGATAATCCAGATGCGCAACAGATGGGAATAAAGGTAAGCCAGTATGCACACAATATCGCAGAAAGGCAAGCTGCTATTACTGGAAGTGGAGATTTTGACGATATTTACTGGAAATATTTGTTGTTGGAAGCACAGAATCATCAAGTAGACAGTGGATTACTATATCTCGAGAAGAATAGAATCCCGAAAGAAAGATTCTATGAGCCAAGAAGAAGCGTATTCATACAGCATAACATCATAGGCTCTTTGCAAGACCTGATGGATGATAAACTCGATATATTTGCATTGAGCGTACCTCCAGGCTGTGGCAAATCGACTCTTGAAGACTTCTTTCTTTCGCTAGTTGGCGGATGGTTTCCTAATGATTTTAATTTATCATCTGCACATAGTAGCATTCTTACCCGTTCTCTATATGACGGAGTTTTAGAAATAATCAATGATCCAGTTGAGTATACATGGCATGAGGTTTTCCCAAATATAGAAATTCAGGGAACAAATGCAAAAGAAACGACAGTAAACCTTGAAAGAAATGGACGTTTTAAAACATGGACGTTCCGATCAATTGACGGTTCTCTGACTGGTGCCACTAGATGCAATAGATTTCTTACAGCTGACGACCTTGTGTCTGGCATCGAGGAAGCGTTGAATAAGAACCGACTCGATACTTTATGGACGAAAGTAGTAAATGACCTTCGTTCCCGTAGACTTGAAGGTTGCAAAGAATTTTATATAGCTACCAGATGGTCCGTACATGATCCCATAGGGAAACTTCAACAATTATACGAAGGAAATCCAAGAGCAAGGTTTATAGCTGTTCCGGCACTTGACGAGAATGGCAAAAGCAATTTTTTATTCACAGTAAATGGGTTCTCTGAGAAATATTTCAACGATGCTAAAGAGTCCATGGATGAAATCTCTTATAACTGTCTTTACCAGCAACAACCGGTAGAACGTGAAGGATTGCTGCTTCCGCCAGATAAGCTAAAAAGATTTTTCTTCGACAGAGAAGACGTGCCCGATGGATGCACGGACGAATACACAATTATACCAGACAGAGAAGCAGATGCAATATGGGCAGTATGTGATACAAAAGATAAAGGTACAGATTTTGAATCATTACCTATTGCATATCAATATGGGGATAAATTTTTTATCCCGGACGTTGTTTTCGATGATACCACAGATTACGACATCCTGGACAGAAAGACTGCCGATATCTTGATAAAACACAATCCGCACAAAATCAGATTCGAGTCAAATAACGTAGGAAATCGTGTTGCGCACAACATTCAAAAGATAATCTCAGGGAAATGCCGAGCGGATATCGAAACAAGACCTACGCAAGCAAATAAAGAGACAAAAATTCTCGTAAACTCTGATTACATATCAAAGCATTTTTATTTTTTACATCCGAGCCAGTATAAACCAAAATCCGACTACGGATTATTTATGGGAAATGTGACCACATATACCACAAGGGCAAAAGTAGCTCATGATGATGGCCCGGACAGCTTGGCAATGATGGCAGAGTACGTGCAGAATCCATTAGGCGGAAAAGCAACTGCAATGCGCAATCCATTTTGGGGAAGGAGATAATATGACCACAAGAGAATATTTAGGGCAAATTCAGAAATATGACAAGCTTATTAAAAATAAAAAATACGAAGAAGAACATTTAAGAAGTCTTGCTCTTGGGCTTAAATCGTTCTCATATGGTGAAAAAGTTCAGTCTACTCCGAATCCCGATCAAATGACCGATGTCGTAAGCGAACTTGTTGACATTCAAACAGAAATCAAAAAAATGGTTATTGAATACACAAAGAAAAAGCAAGACATTATTGAAACAATAGACAAGGTGAGCGATATCAATTCAGATTTGTATGATCTGCTGTTTAGGCGATATGTAAAAGATGAAAGGCTTGAAATGATTGCCTGTGAAATGGGATATTCCTATTCTCATGTGAAATTATTGCATTCGAAAGCACTGAATATCGTCAAAAACATTAAGAATTTTGAAAGTTAATACCTGATAATACTGAATAATACCTGCATATATTATATAATATAAGCTGTAAAATAAGCACCGGGAAGAACCCTTGGTGCTTTTTTCATGCAGAAAAATAGGAGGACAGGCAGTGGGGAGAAACAAAATAAGCTTTGTTGACCTATGCCAAGGAGAATTTGGTAGAAAAACTGCCTATACTGGCGTAGACCAGATTACTCCCCAGAACGTGGCACAGGTCCTTTCTGATACAATTGGAATCCATAACAGGAATAGAACCCTGATGGATTATCTTTACAGATATTACAAAGGTGATCAGCCAATTTTATATCGTGAAAAACTTGTTCGCCCAGAGGTCAACAATAAAGTTGTCGAAAATCATGCCCTTGAAACAGTCAAATTCAAGGCAGGGCAGATATACGGAGAACCTATCCAGTATGTCTGCAAGAAGAAAAAAGCGAGTAAAAAAACAAACGAACAAGTTGACCGGCTTAATGATTATCTGGATGAAGCCAATGCAGATGCTAGAAACATTCAACTCGGAATATATCAGAGTGCGGTAGGAACTGCATATAAAGCAATCCTGAGAGAGGATGAATGGACAAAGGATGGAGACTTACCGCCTTTCAGAATATTTATCCCATCACCGCAGGATGTATATATTGTTTATTCAAGCGTTACTGGCAAGCCAGTGCTTTCCGTTCAGATTCTGAAAGACGAGGACAATCAGCAGTATTACCAGTGTTATTCTTCCAGACAATATTTCAAAATACAAAATGGAGTGGTGACAGAATCTGGAATCAATGGTTTTGGCGGTATTCCGATTGTTGAATACCCAAATAATCACGATAGACTTTCCGACATCGAAATTGCGATTACAATGTATGATGCAATCAACAAATATCAATCTGACAGGCTGAATGGGGTTGAACAGTTCGTACAAGCCTTGATGAAATTCAAAAACTGTGAGATTGACGAAACAGAATTTGTAAAAATGATAAAACTCGGTGCTGTATCTGTAAAAGACGTCGGGAATGGAACACAATCAGACGTTGACTTAATGACTGCTGAACTAAATCAGTCAGAGAGTCAGGTTGCTAAAGATGATATTTACAACAATATGCTGATTGTAGAAGCAATGCCGAATCGACAGAGTAATACCGGTGGAGACACAGGAAATGCAGTGTATCTGAGGAATGGTTGGGATTTTGCAGAACGAGACGCAAAATTGGTAGAAGCATTTACGAAAGAAGCTGAAAAAGCATCTGCCAGAATCATTTTGAATATCATCCGAAAAACTTCAATGGATGTAAATATTTCGACCAGAGATTTTGATGTAAAAATCACCAGAAACCCGACAGATAACATGCTTGTCAAAGCACAGGCACTTGATTATCTGTTTAAGAATAAAATTCATCCGCTTATTGCGCTGATTACTTGCGGATTATTTAGTGATCCGCAAAAAGTATATGAAATGAGTTTGCCATATCTCGGAACTATTTATCCGGAATTAGCAGACCCAGACTCAGAGCTGCAGAAAGCGCAAGATTTGTTGAATGGCTTCAATAAGGATGTGATTTCAGAATGAGCGTTTCATCATACGATGAATTGAATATCAGACCCAGTAATCGCAGAAGCGAACCGTATAAAGAATATTTCAGCAAAATGTCAATATCAGACAAAGAAAAGCAAGAAAGGATAGCTTTTTCCGAACAAATGGAAGAAGTTGTCCTTTATATTTTAGCACTGATAGAAACAACCATAGAAAGTGGAGAATCAGATCAAGAATACATTCAGACTCAATTTTATGACAAATATCTGGATGTAATTGCTTCATATATGCTTATAGATACGTATATCAAGCAATATGCTCTTGGCGTGACAAAACAAATTATTGATGCAACATTTGAAAGATTTTCTGCCGAAGACAGAAGCATTACTGATGATTATTACCTGTCAAATGACCGGGCAATGTTTATTTCAGAATGCGAAGCTAATTCGATACTGAATTACAGACAGTATTCAAAAGCTGTGAAAGCAGGAAAGACAAAGAAGAAATGGATTGACGTAGGAGACAAAAGGGAACGAAAAACACACCTTGAAGTCGGAGGAACCATACTCCCGATTGATGAGCCGTTTTCGGTTGGAGATAGCTTACTACAATTTCCAAAAGGCACCTCACTAGGAGCTTCGGCAGACGAGATTGTGAACTGCCGGTGTTCAATTCAATACAGTTAATTTAGAGACGAGTAAAATCGTCTCTTTTTTATTAAAAAATATGCACCCCGATAGCGTAATCATGGGAGGCACCTTGAGCTGAGCGAACAGCGTAAAAAAGCGTATTGGTGACAGGAGATTTCAATGACAAGAGAAGATGTAAAGAAGATCTTTCCAGATGCAACCGATGAGCAGATTACTTCATTTCTGAATCAGTCAAATTCTGATGTGGCTAAAGAAAAAGCCAAAAATCAGAAATTAAAAGAAGATGCAGAAAAAGTAAAAGCGTTGGAAACAGAACTGGAAGAACTGAAAAAGCAGAACATGAGTGAAGCTGAAAGAACAGAATTGGAGCATCAGAAAGAGAAAGCAAAAAATGAAAAAAGAATTTCTGATCTCGAATCTGCACTCAAAACAGCTCAGAAAGACGCTCTGACAGGTAAAATCACTTCTATTTTTGCAAGTGCAGGAATGAAAGGAGATGCCTATGCAGGAGCAATCAAAGCATTTTCAAATATGGATGCTGAAGATGCGCTCAAAGAAGCCCGGACTTTTGTTGATGGAATTTCCGAAGTAAATAAATCAACGCTTGATACCGCAAAAGCCGCATGGGAAAAAGAAGCCCTTGAAAACACACCTAATCCGGGTGGCAGTAAATTCGGTGGAAAACCAGAAAAGAAAAGCGAAGCATCTGAATATGCAAAAGCGTACTCAGCAAAAATGTGTTCAGAAAATAAACCGGCAGATGATAATGCCCCAGTAAATATTTAAGAAAAGGAGATTTAGATTATGGCTTTTATGAAAACAGAGCAGTACGAATCCACACCTAATGTCCTCGAATCCGAGGTAGGACTGGTACTTAAAACCTATACAGCAGAACAGACAAATGCTGAAACCGTTGGAACTAAGAAGATTATCAAGGCAGGTTCTGTATATCCGACAAACGCAACTGGTGCTAAAGGCATTGTATTTGAAGACGTCGATATGACAGACGATACAAAACGACCGATTTCCGTAATTGTTGCAGGCCGTGTTCTTGAAAAAAGACTTCCGGTAACAGTAGAAACAACTGCAAAAACAGAGCTTGAAAAAGCAGGCATCGTTTTTGTAACCACTACAGACCCAGAATTTTAAGGAGGTAAGCAGATGCCATTTAATATTTTAGAATCAATCACACAGGAAGAAAGACTTAACTTTTCTCAGGATTTCAGCGTAAAAAGACCGGGTATTCTTGACACCATATTCCCGGATGTCAAAACACAGTTCCTGAAAGCTGAATACTACAGACTTATGACTGGACAAAGACTTCCAGAAGTAGCGTTCGTTCACGCCCTTGATACCAAAGCAGAGATCGGCTCCAGACCTGGTTTCGAAAAAGTACTGACTGAAAAGCTCTTTATTAAGAGAAAAATCAATCAGTCTGAGAGATTACAGCAGGCAATTGAAAACGGTGTGCCGGATGACGAGAACTTAAAGAAGTTTGTATTTGATGATGCAGCTAACCTTTTTGAAGGTGTTGTTGCCAGAGCAAATGTTATGAAAGGACAGTTCCTTTCTACTGGTGCAGTAAAAGTCAAAGAGAACAACGTTGATATGAGCATTGATTACGGCGTTCCGTCCAGCGCAAAGGTAGAAATGACAGACTGGTCTAAGCCAGATGCGGACATCATGGGCGATATCCAGAAGATGGTTGCTGTCGCAGAAGACAATGGTTTCGTAGTAAACAAAGCCCTGACATCCCTTAAAATGATTAATTATATGAGAAACAACACTGCAATGCAGACAGCAGTCTTAGGAGCAGCAAACAAACGTCTCCTTACTAAGCAGGAACTTGCTAATCTGCTTATGCAGGAATACGGGATCACAATTGATCGTTGCGACGAGAAATTCAGATTCAGAAAAGCAGATGGCTCACTCAAAACAGGAAGATACTTCAAAGAGGATGTATTCACTCTGTATGAAGCAGAGCCGAACGGTTCATTTGGTACTGGACTCTGGGGCGTAACACCAGAGGAACTTGAGTACAGACAGTTCATTCAGGAAGAAAATCGCTCCTTCGTAACTCTGTCCATGTGGGCTACACAAGACCCAGTTGCAGTTTGGACTAAAGCATCAGGCATGTTTGTTCCAGTAGCAGCAAAAGCTAATGGCGGTATCGTAATCGGTACCAAAGCGGGGGAATAAACGGGCATAGTCTCGATGAGAACAGCCAGTCACCATCTGTAGCAAGTGTTAAACACAAGTATACAGAAAGTGAGCTGTCAAGCATGACAGTAGTTCAACTGAAACAGCTCGCAAGTGACAATGGCTATGCCCTGACATCGACAAATAAGGCTGGTATTATCTCAGAAATTTTATCTCAGCAAGGGTAGGTGATCTTGAATGAACGAACAGCTTGTGAATGATCTGAAAGAATATCTATCCGATGATGCGGAAACTGACGGTATGATTTCTTTGTCTGTGAAGCGTGCAATTCGTTCGTTCAAAAAGAAACGCAACTATCCGTCTGGATATACAGAGGAAAGAATCAATGCCGACATGGAATACTGTTATGATTGCATATTTGATCTGGCTCTCTATTTCCTTGTGAAGCAGGGAGCCGAGTTCCAAGAATCGCACTCTGAGAACTCAGTAAGTCGAAACTGGGAATCCGAAACAGAAATATATATCAATCATGGCGTTTTTCCATTTGCAGGAAGTTTAATTTAATAAGATGGTTGGGTCACGTGGCACAGTATTTTTGTCCTCCCGGAGTGCCGCTGGGTTGCTTATATTCAGTAGGGAAAAGCAAATGTTAAGGGAGTGAAGAAAGGAACTGGCGATGGGATGTGAACATGAATGTTTTAATGAACACCGCATAGAAGAACTGGAAAAGAATTTTCAGCTGATGCAAGAGAAGCAATCTGATCGTAGTAAAGAGTTTTATGAGCGTATCGGGGAACTGGAAAGAAAGACAGCATTAAGTGAGAATGACTTGAACCATATCAAGTCAACTGTGGATGAGATGAATAACAATATAAAGACTCTCATGGCAGTCCCGGGAAAGCGTTACGATACAATCATTGTATGCGTTATTACAGCGATTGCCAGCGCAGTTATCGGTTTTATGTTAAGCGGTATTCTTCCAGTTTGATTCCACTTGTAAGGGAGGACGGTGGAAATATGAATTATACAGACTTTTCAGAAGATGAAAGAAAATTTTATTTAAAAGAAGCAGGTTTCGATTCCAGAGAAGAAAAACTGTTTCGATTACGGGTCTATGGCGAAAAGACACTATGGGAAGCATCTGAACTTATGGGGTATAGTCCGAGAACCATAGACCGGATCAACAAAAGAATAAAGAAGAAAATTTCCAAAGTTGCCCCGATGTATTGTCGGGGCTTTTCTTTGTATTATGGCGAAAACGTGGCGAAATAGTGACGTTCAAAAACAGAGTTCCTTCCTATATAATATAATCATAGGAGAAAACACAATGATTATGTTAAGAAACCCTTACGAGGGTATATGGGAAAAGCATCGTTCCATAGATGATATGGATATGATTCTTGAATCCCGGATAGGAGGAACAGATTATGGCAGGTTATCCGTATTATCCGCAACAGCCAATGATAAACAATCCATACGGGCAAATACAGCCGTATCAGGACAGGCTGGCGCAATTGCAGAATAATTACCAACAGGCAATGCCTTATGGTCAAATGCAGATGCAACAGTTACAGCCGGTTCCGCAATCACCTATGCTTCAAGGACAGATGGTGGATGGGATTGATACTGTAAAGGCTAAAGACGTGGATATGTCCGGCAATCCTGTTTACTATCCAAAAACAGACGGAACTGAAATTTACAGAAAACAGCTTCAATCCGATGGAAGAAGCAGGATTTTTGTTTACCGACTCGTAAATCCAGACGAACAGCAATCTAAGCAAGATGAAAAGCAGATTGACATTGAAGCAATGTTTAATCAGCTTCGGAATGATGTTTGTTCGGAGATTTCTGAAATAAAGAATATGTTTCCGACGCAGATGCCGGGAACACCAGAACCTAAGCAAAATGGAGGTAGGCAGAGATGAATTTCAACCCAAACGCCATGATGAAAAAGCAATTTGAGAAAATGATTTCTCAGAGGTTCGGGAGTGTTGATAACATGATGAACGATATGAGTAAATTTGCAGGAAATAATCCAACATTGAAGAATGCATTGGATTTATACCAAAAAGGTGATACAGACCAGTTACATCAAATACAGCAAAATGTATTCAACGAAAAACATTTATCTCCAGACGGAATTATACAAAAATTCCTTGGATTATAACACTTCCCCACAATTGGGTGATTAAAAATCGCTACAATTCGGGACGACAGCCGCGGATGTCTCCTATTGTAAATAAAATTTTAAGGAGACTAAAAACATGATGAATGGTTCAAATTATAGTCTTAGCGACATTGCTGCCGCTACAGGCTCTAATAATCGCGCCAATGATATGTGGGGCGGTGATGGCTTTTCACTTATCTGGCTCGTCCTGATCTTTGCCATCTTTGGATGGGGAGGTTTTGGCGGCTGGGGCGGCGGCTTCGGCGGCAATGGTGGAAACGGTGCAAATGGTGCCGGATTCCAGGGATGGGCAACCCGTTCAGATATTAGCGAGAGTTTTGCTCTTAACGATATTCAGAACGGTATCAGAGGTATTCAGCAGGGTATTTGCGATAGCACGTATGCTCTCAACAATACCATGCAGAGTGGCTTCAATGGCGTGAACGTTGGAATGCTTCAGGGCTTCAATGGCGTTCAGCAGGCAATTAATGCTGACACTGTAGCCAATATGCAGAACACCAACGCATTACAGTCTCAGTTAGCTCAGTGTTGCTGCGACAACAGGGAAGGACAGGCTCAGATCAGATATGATATGGCTACCAACACTTGCGCTCTCCAGAACACAATGAACAACAACACCAGAGACCTTATCGAAAACCAGAACAGCAATGCTAGAGCGATTCTTGACTATCTTTGCAATGAAAAGATTTCTAACTTGCAGGCTGAAAACAATGACCTCAGACGTGCTGCTTCTCAGGATCGCCAGAGTGCATTGCTTACAACTGCAATGGCTTCTCAGACACAGCAGCTCATTAATGCAATCAATCCGGCAGCTATCCCGGCATACGTTGTTCCTAATCCGAACACTTATTATGGTGGATGTGGATGCAACAGTGGTTGCTGCTAAGTAACTCACCCTTAGAGGTTGACTAAATTCTAAGAGGTGGGTTCCGGCTCACCTCTTATTTTGAGCTTCCTTTCTTTCGATGTATTCATTGATTGCATTGTTTACGATTTTACTGATCGGAATTTCTGTTTTTTGAGAAAAATCTTTAAGTTTTTTGTTTGTGCATAGTTCAAGAGTAGTTGAAAATCGAACTCTATTTTTTAGTTCATTTTTTGACATGTCACACATCCTTTCTGAAATTTAATTAAGTTTAACACAGTTTTTTGTTGTAGTCAAATAGAACATATGTTATGATTTAATTAAACTTAATTAAGGAGATTGACAGCACATGACAAAAATAAATGATTTGACAGGACAAAGATTTGGCAAATTGACGGTCGTTAGAAGATCGAGTAAAAAATCGGCAAATGGCTCTTATTTATGGGAGTGCCATTGCGATTGTGGAAACGATGTAACAAGGACAAGAAGTGCATTGAAAAGTAATGATTATAGCAGCTGTGGAAAGTGCGGAAGAAAAGCTTATGTAGACTTAACAGGGAAAAGGTTTGGTAAGTTATATGTAATTAAGCGTGAAGGTTCTACCAACGGAAAGAGAAAAATTCCATTATGGTTATGCCGATGCGATTGCGGGAATACTTGCCTAAGAACAGCAAGTCACTTGAAAGCGAACTATATAAACACATGTGGTTCATGTCCAAACTCAAGGTCGGATTTAGTAGGAAAAAAATACGGAAGATGGACTGTTTTAGAAAAAGTAGAACGCAAAAATAGAAAGCTATCGTATCTTTGTAAATGCGATTGCGGTAAAATTAAAGCAGTAAATGCCGATAGTCTATTAAGCGGACGCTCATTGTCATGTGGTTGTTTGCAAAAAGCTATACTTTCTGAAAGAGAAACCACTCACGGAATGACGCACACAAGGATATACAATATTTATCACAACATGAAGAACAGATGTTATAACCTAAATGATCGTAGGTACAAGGATTACGGTGGTCGTGGAATCAATATATGCCCTGAATGGCTAGGAGAACATGGCTTTGATAATTTCTACAATTGGTCTATAAAGAATGGCTACACTGATAGTTTAACGATTGACCGTATCAATGTAAATGGAAATTACGAACCAAACAATTGCCAGTGGTCAACTAACGCAGAACAAGCAAATAATAAAAGGAACAGCATATATTTCACTTTCTTTGGAATCACAAAAAATCTAAAAGAGTGGTGCGATGTTATAGGAGAAAATTACGGAAAGATGTACGGAAGATATCATAGAGGATATGAAACTTTTAGGGGAAAAGATATTAACAAAATCGAGCAGTACTTAAAGAATGGAGGTAAATAAAATGAGTTGCAAGAATGTATGTTCGCTTTGTTCGAAACTGATTCTGTCAACGTCTGTATCGTTTACTGGTGGCAACCTTGTAATCACACTTCCGGCAGGCAGTTACAATAACGGAGAGAAGTATTGCATTGTGATCGCGCAGAGCATACCAGAAGCCACTACGATTACCGCCCCAGTAATGATTCAGATAGGAACGGGAACAACCTTATATCCATTACAGAATCGTTGCTGTGCACAGGTTACAGCTTGTGGCGTAAGAACCAGAACGAAGTACGCAACAAGAGTAGCAACAAGCGCAACTGGCGGAGTATTCAAGATGTTAGGAAATCCGGCTTGTAGTCCGAGTAACAATTTAACAGCAATTAATGGTACAGCCCCAACGACAGATACACCTGTTACACAGGCTGCCAGAAAGGGGGAACTGTAATGCATAAAGTTGCAATGGAAATGGGCAAATGGGCTATGGAAAAAGCTAAAGCACATGGCTTTGATAACCTTACTGCTCAAGACTGGGACGATTTGAAAGATTGCATGGAAGCTGTAAAGTGTGCGATTTGCGCAGATAAAGATTACAGAATCGTAGAAGCTATGGACGAATGCGAACAGGAAGAGAAGTATCTTGGACGCATGGGATATGACAGATATCGTTATGCAAACGGTAGATTTGCACCAAAAGGCAGAGGAAGCCGAATGGGATATATGCCGTATCTCCATATGCAGGATGACGACTGGGTAAGTGAATATCCGAGCAATCCAGAGTTTGAACGTAATATGTACCGCATGGGTTATCATCCAGACCGTAGTGATATGAGAATGGACGGTATGAACAATAGGCAGTCCAGATACGGTGAAACCTACGACAGATACAGTGAGAATCGCAGACATTATCACGATTCCAAAGACGCTGAATCTAAGAGAAAAATGGATGATTCCATGAAAGAGTATACAGAAGATATCATCCGCAATATGAAAGAAATGTGGGATGATGCAGACGCATCAATCAGACAGCAGATGAAAACTGACTTGACACGTTTTATACAGCAGATGAATTGAATATGAAATGAATTTTGCCCTTGTTACAGGAATGTAGCAGGGGCTTTTTAGTTATGGAGGTACATAATATGCCGAGAAAAAAAGCAGAAGTCAAAATTAAAATGATTTGTGAGAAATGCGGAAAACCACAGAAACCAAGTGCTGACAAATCAACAACTAATTGGAATGTATATGACTGTCATGAAAAATGTGAATGTGGTGGAAAATTCGTAATGAAATTCGAGGATTAATTATGGAAAATTTGACTGTAAATATTTTAGGAACTGAGTACAAAATATATTTCAGGAATGAAAAAGACGACGATTTACTTGATGGAAAAGGCAGAGATGGATACACAGATATGTCTGCGCACGAAATTATAGTGTGCAATAAAAAGATGATTGTGAATTAAGAGACTACGAAAATTGGAAGAAAAACATTCTACGTCATGAAATTGTTCATGCTTTTTTATTTGAAAGTGGACTTGATTCTTTGCCTGCCAATTTTTATGGAGCATGGGCTACGAACGAAGAAATGGTTGATTGGTTTGCAATTCAATCTCCAAAGATTTTTAAAGTATTCCAAGAACTTGATTTAATTTGAAAAGGATGGTGATAAGCCATGCTAAGACAATTTTATATGAACGGAGACCTATGGAGAGTGCAGTTCGTATCTCCGCACGACAGCGTGTTAATTGACCGCACAGGCAATAGAACGCTTGGAGTATCGGATTATTCCACCCATATTATTTCAATCGCAAATAACCTTCATGGAGAGCTTCTAAACCGTGTGTTTATTCATGAATTAGGTCATTGCGTGATGTTCAGCTACGGTCTATTGCCAGAACTTCACCGCATGGTCAAGAAACGGTATTGGGTTGATGCAGAAGAATGGTGTTGCAATCTTCTGGCAGACTATGGACAGTTTGTTATTGGCACAGCCAGAGATATTTTAGGAAACCAGTTCACATATGTGGCTCCTATCGGGGCAGAAAGGATGATTGCATAGATGGCAAAAGCAAAAAACACAGTTATTTTTGATGGAATCAAGTACAATCCCGGGGACGAATTGCCGGATTTAGGCAGTTGGGTATGTACAGACGCAAGAGGCATGGTTCGTGATTACGAGGGGCTTTCAAAAGATGTGTCAAAGCTCCCACATTATGTAGAGAGTGGTTCTTCGGCATTGTGCCTTGATACCGCTGAATTATACGAATATCACAAACCTACCGATACATGGTACAAACTGTAAAGGAGAAGTGCATATGGCATTAACAGCAAAAAAAGTATATGCAATATTAAAACACCAGATTTCCGATATGGAAGCAAAATTAAATAGCCCTGTAAGATACAGAGGTACAGTTGCGACTGCTGATTTGCTCCCATTAAATCCAGACATCGGAGATATGTACAATATCGAGTCTAAATCTATTTATGGCGAAGCAGGAATGAACGTGGCGTGGAATGGGGTAGTATGGGATACTATGGGCGCCCCGATTGATATGTCGCTTTACATTAAATCAAGCGAATTGGCGGATTGGGTAAAACAGCAGAACAAGCCGACATATACAGCTGAAGAAGTTGGAGCGTTGCCGGCTGATACAAAGATTCCAAGCAAAACCAGTGACTTGCAGAATGATTCTGGATTCTTGACTAAAATTCCAGACAATTATCTTTCCGAAACAGACAAAACTCTGAGCGTATCTGGAGAAGCTGCTGACGCAAAGGCTACCGGAGATAAAATCACAGAATTGTCAGCTGATATATCAAATAAGTTGAATAAGAACCAAGGTTCGGAAAACTCTGGCAAGATTGCCGGAATTAACGAATCTGGCGATATCGTTCCGATGTTTCCAGTAAGTGTAGATTACAACGAAGAAACAAACTGCCTTGAGTTTGGGTCTGATCAAAAAATGGAACTTAATAAAGGTATCAACCTTGATAGCACTCTCACGAAGACTGGATATGCCGCTGATGCAGGCGCAGTTGGAGAAATAACTAATTCGCTAAAGGAAGATATAGAGAGCATACAAGAATTAGACAGAATTTATGATGGTGTTGATCTTTCAATTAAGTTTGCAGAAGAAATTAAAAAGTATTCTGACATCTGGCAGTGGATCAAAGCTAGAATCGAGGCAGGGAACTTTGCGGGTATTCATGTAAATGATTATATCCGCTGGCAGACCACAGATAACAAATGGATTGAGTCACATGTTGCTGGTATCAACACCTATAAGAGGTGCGGTGACCGTGAAGTACCAAACCACATTGACTTCATCAGTAAAGACCTGTGGCCGACACTGCATGTAATGAACCCGGTTAAATACAACAACGGTATCATCCCAACTGAGAACCTGTCCGGTGACGGCACGAAAACAGCTTTTGTACTGACAAACGAAATGGCAGCTGTCGCAAGCATGACAATCGGGGGCACTGCTACAACGGCATACACCTATGATGCAGACACGCATACAATCACATTTGCTGCTGCACCGGCAGCAGGCACAAACAATATTGTAGTAACCGGAACTGGTTCCGAATACCCGTGGTTGGCTTCAGACCTGTATTTGTATGCGAACAGTTTAAAGGGTCATGTGGCAGGCGGTACAAATAAAACATCACCGGTAAAACTGGTAGACTATACAAAAGATGGTATTTGGTCAAAACTTCCGGAAGCCTTAAAAGCTGTAATTGTGACCAAACGTGCGCTGATCCCGAAACGATACTCTATATCAGGTGTGCTGTTAAACGCCAACGACTGGGGTTGGCAGGATATGGGTAAACTTTGGATTCCGTCCGAGGTAGAAGTGTACGGATATGGCGTGTGGGCCAACAACGCACTAGATAAAGGCGGATTTATCCAGTATCCAATATTCAATTGCAATATGAGGCGTGTAAAAGGACTGGGTGACGGAGGTGGCCGCAACGACTGGTGGCTGATCTCTGCTTACGCTGGCAGCACCGGCAGCTTCTGTGTTGTCTACAACCACGGTGATGCCGGCAGCAACGGTGCTTCCAACACCTGGGCGGGGCTGCCCGTCTGCTTCCGTATCTCATAAAAAGGAGGAAAATATGAATTATTTGGCAGAAATCACAGCATTAAAAGGTTTATTATCAGACACAGATTACAAAGCATTAAAACACGCTGACGGAGTGATAAGCCATGAGGACTATGAGCCTATTAAAAGGCAGCGCGAAGAATGGAGGAAACTTATCAATGAATATGAAGAAAAATTAAAAGATATGGATGAAACTGGTGGGCTTGTCTAATTAACTAAAGAGGGCTTTAGTTAATTATTAAAGTCGCAGGCACAGCGCATTTAATCATTATAAACAGTTGACAATAAATAACAGATATGGAGGAATCACATGAAAACGCAGAAAACAAAAGGATTTTATGACCGTGAAAATGATACGGTACATATTTTTATTCCACCTACTCCGACAGAATCGGAGAGAGGTGGAATTACTGCAAAAGAAAAAACAACGGAATCCCTCGAAGTTACTATTGATTCAGCTACGGGGAAAGCATATGTAGCACTCGACAAAACACTTTCAAAGACAGGCGAGGCGGCGGATGCAGCAGTTGTAGGCGAAAAACTCACATCAATGGGTGTCGCAATTGAAAATGTAAAGGAAGATATAACATCAAAAGCCGATAAAGCAGCTCTTGTCAAAACCGACAGAAAACTTAATGCACTCTGGAAACTCAATCAGGGTATCAGCTATGAATTTCAGACGGACGAAGCAGAAGCATATCAAAAAACGGTTCCAAGCGGTGCAAAGATGGCAAGCGTTAAAAGTATTGGCGGCAAGACGATTGTTTGGAATCAGTTAGCAAATCCCATGGATACTTCTGTGTTTAATGGTATTGATATAACGAAAAATGATGATAACAGTAACGATTTTCATGGCACAATTAGCAATACTGCCGAGTATAACGATTTTTCTATAACTAAATCTGTGCTTTTTAAGAGGGACGGGCGAAAATATCTTATCAAAAAAAATAAAAACATTTCAATGCAATGGGGAGTTGGCGGATATGGCACATCTACAAACGGAAATATAAATAGTTTTTTATTTACTGCAAATGAAGGTACTGATTGGAGTACAAATATAATTATTGCTGCAAGCAAAGGTGATGTTTTAGATATTAGTGGGCTATATATTAATGTTTTCGACCTCACCCAAATGTTTGGCTCTGGTAACGAGCCATCCACACCCGAAGAATTTGAAGCTATGTTTCCAGCAGACTACTATCCGTACAATGCAGGAGAACTGATGAGTGCACCTGTGAATGAAGTAGTGGAACAAGGAAGAAACTTACTAAATTTAGATGAAATGATAACGGTAGGTGCTTACTATGGTATTCCGATTTATAAAAATGCCACAGCTACTTTAAAGTTGAAAGATGGTAAAACACGTCCTAAAGCATCAATTGGTTTTATTTATGATATAAATTCTGGTGCACAAGCTAGATGGTTGTTGGATGACGGAGAAAATATTACACAATTAGCAGCATTTGAAACCAATATTAGTAATGATATTAAAATATTCGGATGTTATCCTGGCAATGTGGACACAATTAACATGCTTTTAGATGCTTATGAAATAAATCTTGTCGAAGGATTATATACTGTAGACACAATGCCGGCGTATTCTCCATACCACAAAACATCCCATCCAATTCCGCAAGCCATTCTTAATCTTTCTGGTTACGGTTGGTCAGCTGGGAATGTGAGAAATGAAGTGAATTGGGAGAATAAGCAGTATATCCAGAGAGTAGGCAAATATGTAATTACTGGTGATGAATCCTTTGAAACTACATATATGCCTACTATTGTCTTTAATAACAGTGGTTATAGGATGAAACTTGGTTTACGAGTTACAAATAACAGAGGATTAAATATATCATCGGCAAATGATTCTGGTAGTTATTGGCAATTTGGTATAACCGATCTTGGATTAGATGAGAATGCAACTACAGATGATATTGAGAAGTGGTTTAAGGAACATCCTGTAACCGTCTATTACCCGATGTTCAATGAAGAAATCATTGATATTTCCGACCTCATCGGTAATACATTTCAAGAACCTCTTGAAGTCGAAGCAGGCGGTACACTGACATTTAAAAACAGTCACGGTGATGATTACAGAATCCCTATGCCAAGTACAGAAGAATATCTGGTTTCTTTAGCGGAGGTGGCGAAATGACTGAAATGCAGAAAAAGATGATTGAGAAACTTGGTCTGGCTGAATCAGACTTTGAGAAAAAAGAAACGGTGGTAAGCAATGAAGAACGTATCAATGACCTTGAGATTGCTGTCTGCGAACTGCTTGAAACACTTGGAAATGCTGAATAAGAAAAGGAGAAATAAAATGATGGCAAAAGTATATTTTAACAGATTGATTGTAGGAACTATTACATATGATGCAATTCCTGAGAAATATCAGGATAGAGTAAGAGAATATGGTATTGAGTATGTGAAAAAAGGAAAACTTCCTGTGGAAGAATATGAAATGCTGTATAAAGAAGAATATCCAGAGGTAAGTAATTAACTAAACGGGCATAAGGCACTCAAGAAAGAAGCAATCGAAAGAATTGTACGAATAATCGGTGATCGAGCAGAATTGGACAGGCCTCTGACACCGCATCTATTTAGACATACTCTTGCGACTCTTATGCTTCAAAGAGGTACGCCGATTACTGAGGTGCAGAAGATTCTTGGACATGTCAACATTAACACGACAATGATCTATGCAAAGGTATCTGATGAAGATGTAAAAGTGTCTCATATGAAATATGCAATATAAGATTTTTGAAGGGAGAAAACGCTATGAGAGGATTGAAACGTCAAAAACAGACAGTGTATTGGTCAAGGGTAACTGAAAACCTTGATGGGATAGACACAATCAAAACGTACCAAAAGCCAGAATTACATCACCTCTCCGTATCTGCGACTGCCGGAACGCCAGAGGAATTATCTGCCGGTTATATCCCGGACTACGACAGATACATCACGAACTTCGACCGCAACTTCAAGCCGCAGACCGCCGATGTATTCTGGATTGATTGCAAGCCGGAACTGAATGAAGCAGGCGAACTTATCTTAGGCGAAGATGGAGAGCCTACAGTCCCGCCAGACTATCGCCTAAAAAAGATTCTTGATACTCAGAAAGGCAATGTGGCACGATACGGTATTAAGTACACAGGAGATGGCTCAGATGGCGAATAAGACTATCAAAATGGAACTGTCACATAAATCTATACAAGACACAATAAAACAGCTCAGAGCGTATCAGAAGTCACTTGTAAGTAAGAATGAGGAATTTGTTCGTAGACTGACAGAACTTGGAATCCCGGTCATAGATGAAAACATAGCATTGGCACAAGGCGATTCTGACAAAAACCACAACACCTATATCAGAATCAATAACTTTGGTGGCTATTCTCAGGCGACGCTTATATGTGAAGGAGTTGATCTGTTATTCATTGAGTTTGGGTCGGGCATTTACTACAATACTCCGGCGGGAACCAGTCCACATCCAAAAGGGCAAGAACTTGACTATACTATCGGTTCATACGGACAAGGAAACGGAAAGAATGAATCGTGGGTTTATTTTGCCGATTCTGGCGAATGGGTACGCTCTTATGGTACTGAAGCCACTATGCCGGTATATAAGGCAAGCGTGAAAATCATGCAAAGCATCAGAAAAATTGCAAAAGAAGTGTTTGCATCATGAAAGTTAATACCTGATAATACTGAATAATACCTCTGTCTTTGATATACTATAACATATAAAAGCATCTACCTGAGCGGTGGGTGCTTTTTCTTATAACGAGGTGATTCTATGCCAGACACGATTAACAACCCAGTATCAGAAGTATTTTCTAGGTGGAGTAAAGATATTCAACCAACAGTCGGCAAAGGCAATTTTTCCATGGAAAAAAGCCAGACGATAGCATCTGGCAAAACAAAATACGCCAGATTATTCATGATGGGGAATCCCACACAATCAACAAGTCTAGAAGGTCACGAATGCGCAACAGTTCTTTCATTTCAAACGGAAAGTTACGCATCTGGGACAAAGGCTTTATCAACTGCATATGAAATCGACAGCAAAAGTCATCAGGCTATGGTTTCAATGGGCTTTCGCCGGACATACGGGCCAGAAGAAGTTGCAAACTCCGAAAAGAGTTTCAAACGAATCATAAGCCGGTACAGCAGAATTTACACCGGGCAATTATTGGAAGCGTAACAGCTTCTATTTTTTATACCAAAAAGAAAGGAGAGTGTCCTATGAGTAAAGATAAATTACAATGGCTGAAAGCTGCGGGAATCAGAGCTGTTAAGACAATTGCTCAGACAGCAGTTGCGACAATCGGAACCGCGACAGTCCTTGGAAGCGTTGACTGGAAGATGGTCGTATCTGCGTCCGTTCTTTCCGGCGTTTTATCCTTGCTTACATCTGTAGCAGGGCTTCCAGAACTGAAAACAGGCACAGATGAATAGAAAGGACGGTGATCCTTTTATCTCCCGGATGCAGGGTTACGCATCAGAGCCGACAAGGCTCTTTTTTAATGTGATTTTATAGCTGAAAAGCAGAAAGGAGCCGAATATGGCAGAAAAAGGAAATATAGCAGGCGTAAGTACCGTTGGTTCGCTTACTGGATATGCAGTCGAAACAACAGCAGGTACTAAACCGACAACATTTAAACTTCTTCACAGAATTAATGCTTCTGATGAAATCAAAATTGACGTAGAAACAATCGACGCTTCCGCACTTGAAGATGAAGTCGAAAGAACTATTGCAGGACGTGGTTCTACAGGTGGTACATTTAACGTAACTGTGAATGTAACTGATGAAACTATTACTGAATGGGAAACCTTAATCAGCGAGTACAAAACAGGAAAAACAGAGGGAAAATCTATGTGGTATGAAGAATACTTCCCATCTCTTAAGAAAGCATTCTTCACAAAAATCGAGCCACCGACAATCATTCCTAAACCGGCAAGAGATCAGAATGGCCTGTTAACCGTTGAAATGTCTCTTACTATCAATGAATATGTCGGACCGAGTGAAGCAGTAGTTCCAACTGACAGCAGCCTTTAAACACATTTGGGAGGACAAATAATATGTATAAAGTTTTAAAAATCGGCGGCAAAGACTACAAACTTGAATATGGAATTGAAGCATCACTGTTTGATGATTGTGTGAAATCCGTAATGAATATGCTGGTTTCCACAAGCGGCGGAACGGACAGGAGCCTTAAGGAAATGGTTTCTGGAATGAGCAGCATCCCGAGTACGGCACTCAATGCGTTCTATGCCGGATTACTTCAATATCACGGCAACCATTCTGACGGTGATGGCACTGTCCCGGATTTAGATACCGCTAAAAAACTTGCAGCACAGTATATGACCGAACATAAAGATGATGAGCAGGGCAACTTCTACGGTCTGTTTTCTATGTGCATTGAACAGATGGAGGAAGATGGTTTTTTCAAATTAACCGGTCTGGAAACATTCATGGACAACATGAATGCGGCAATGGACTCTGTGAAAGCGAAGAAAGCGCCGAAGAAGCCAGCAGATCACCTGAAAAAAGCTACAGTGAAATAATCTGGGATGAATTATATCCAATGGCTGTGCGTATTGGGATGTCAAGAAAAGAATTTCTCAGAAGTACCCTGAAAGACCTAAGAATCCGTATAGAACAGTATGGAATCTTAAAAAACGAAGAAATCCAGTCGCAATTAATAAACATGGACTATCAGGCATGGCTGACCGGACTGTATATGAAAGCAAGTATTTCGTGTGTGCTATTTCCAAGAAAGGCTAGTTATCCAAGTAAACCAATTACGCAGGAAAAACAAAATAATTGGGTTGAACACAATCCAGATATGCCAAAGAAATCAGAAGCAGAACTAAGACAAGAAGAACGTTACTACGAACTTCTTATCAGGCAGGCAAATGCAAATATATCTGAAATAGGTAATGAAAAGGGCAAGCAGGATGAATAGTAGTCTTGCTTGCCCTTTATTTTTTTGAAATAAAGGAGGTGTTTATATGCCTGACAACACAATAGATAGCCTTGCGATAGAGGTCAGCAGTAACGTATCAAATGCAAGTAAATCCATTGATGATTTATGCAATAAACTGAATCGTCTGAGTAGCCGTATGTCTGAGAGTATCAAGCATCTTAGAGACTTTTCAGCTTCCGTAGGCACGGTCAATTCTGCTGTTCAAGCGCTTAAATTGGACAGGCTTGATTTATCAACGATAAACAGTCAATTGCAACAGTTTACGCAGTCCATGAGTGCGCTCGGTAGCCTGAACTTGAGAAACAACGGATTAAACTCATTCGTAAATGCAATCCGCAGATTGAACGAAACATTAAATTCCACAGGTGATGTGTCTGGAAAGATTCAGGGCATGATTTCTGAGCTATCCACTCTTGGCAGTATTCCAGATGTATCGAACAATGTAAATCGGTTCATTTCTTCGTTAGCAAGATTGGCGAATGCCGGCAGTTCTATTGATGCAGTTGTATCAAAACTTCCAAATCTTGGTGAAGAACTCAGAAAAATCGTAGTTTCATTCTCTGGAATAGGCAATATTTCTCAGCCAATTAATACATTTGTTCAGTCAATTTCACAGTTGGCAAATGCAGGAGATAAAACCGGAAAGACCGCAACTCAGCTTAATGATTTGGCTAATAGCTTGAAATCGTTCTTCCAGACAATGAGTACTGCTCCCAGAATCAGTAACAGCACGATTCAAATGACACAGGCTATTGCTCAATTGGCAAACTCTGGGGCAAATGCTGGTAGGGCGGCAAGGTCTACCGCAGGCGCATTTTCCAGATTAGGACAGGGTGCGACTGCTTCTACAGGAAAGGTCAGAAAACTTGGCAATGCAGTCGGAAACGTAGGAAGCAAGGCAAGGAAAAGTTTGCCTAGCATCATGTCTCTGGTGGCAAAATTCTGGACGTTGAAATTTGTTGTTGGAAAATTTGGAAGCGCAATTGAAAGTTCCATGAATTTTCTCGAAGATTACAACTACTTTCAAGCAGCGTTTCGTCAGGTAGCAGATAAAGCAGGAGAAACTTGGTCAGAAGCAGGATATGATTCTGCGGAAGCTTACGCAAATTCATTTAGCAACAGAGCCAGAGAACTTACATCCAAAATGTCTGGGTTCGATGTTTCTGATAATGCGATTCTGACCGCAAATAAATCAGGTAAATCACTCGGTATGGACCCGTCCATGCTCTTGAATTATCAAGGCCAGTTCGCACAGTTGTCGTCCTCTATGGGGACAACTTCTGAACAGGCATTAAAACTGTCGAATGCATTAACCATGATCGGTGCTGACCTTGCATCTGTTAAGAATCTTGATTTTAGCACAGTTTATGAGAACTTGTCCTCTGGATTAGTAGGTATGAGCCGTGCTGTAGACAAATATGGTGCAAACATTCGTGTGGCAAACTTACAGCAATATGCAGCAAATCTTGGTATACAAACGTCTGTTTCTAATATGGACCAGGCAAGTAAGGCAATGCTGAGAACGATAGTAATACTGGATTCCACCCGGTACGCATGGGCGGATATGGCAAATACGATAAACGATGGCTGCGAGCTATCACTTGTCGCCTAATATAGCAATATATTAGTGAAAATCGAGCAAAATCGGTGAAACCTAAATTGAGTTCCATATTCTCTAAAGAGAATGTGGGGTGATTTTATTAATAAAAAATTTGTAATCTATAAAGTAACCAATAAAATAAATGGAAAAATATATATTGGGAAAACCTATAATTTTGAAAAAAGAAGAAGAGAACACATATACGATATAGAAAATGAACTTCCCTTTCATAGAGCCTTAAAAAAATATGGCACTGATAATTTTGAATGGGAAATTATTGATACAGGAATATCTGACAATGAGATTAAAGAAAAAGAGATATATTGGATAAAAAAGCTGAATACTCGCATACATTTTCCAAATTCCAATGGGTACAATATAACGTTAGGAGGAGAGGGAGGTGTATCTTGGAACTCACGTCCTGTTTTGCAATTTGATTTAGATGGAAATTTTATTGCAGAATATGCAAGTTGCGCTCATGCCTCAGTAGAAACCGGAGTGCAGCCACACAGTATTAATGATTGCGCAAATAAGAAAGCGGGACGTGCAGGAAATTTTCAATGGAAATTTAAAAGTGAATGCAAATCTTTTAAGATACCTTCGTATAAAAAGAATGAATCCAGCAGGAAAAAACCAATTGTCTAGTTAGATCAAAAAGGAAATTATATCAAAACATTTTCGTCTGTCACAGAAGCGAGTATGGAAACTGGTTTAAGAAGGTCAAATATCTCTTCGTGTTTAATTAATAGTTCTCACAGGTGTGGAAATTTTCAATGGGTATATCAAAAAGATTATGACCCTAAAAAAGATTATAGGTACAAAGGCCCTCAAATTGGAAATGGAATAGTCCAATTAAATGATAATTGGGAAATAGTGAACCATTTTCCGAACTGTTCCGAAGCAGCAAGGCATTTAGGTGAGCCAGAAAAGGTTCATAAGCAGATTCACAAAGCTTTGGCACTAAGCAAAAGATGCAGAGGATTTTATTGGAGAAAATATGATGATTATATGAGAACTCAACAAGGCAATACCGAGGTAACCGTATAGATAGCGAAAGGTTATACGGCACCGTAGAGCGTAGGAGATGAATAAATATAATTCTCCCAAGAGTGCTTGACAACCATATATGGCGTAGAAATACGTCTTATTTTTATGGTTGAAAATGTACGCCGACCTTGCAGGAAACTGCAAGAAGTAGGGGATAAAAAGCCCCTACGGTAACAAAGTGAAATATGCCAGCTAACCAGTTACGTATACTTCGTGCAAACTTAGTATCTTGTGCCAGAGCATTAGGGAACATCTTTATGCCTGTAGTTGCGGCAGTGCTTCCATACATCAATGGTCTTGTGATCGCATTCCAGAGACTTTTGACATACATTGGTTCGCTTCTTGGAGTTAATACCAAAATCGGAAAAATGTTCGGTTCTATCGGTGGTGGAAGTGAAAATCTCTCGAATGCACTTGACTCCATAGATGATTCTGGAATTTCAGATGTAGACAGCTCAGCAAAAGACACCAGTAACAGTCTGAAAGATGCAACTAAAAACGCCAAAAAGTTGAAACAGTTCCTCGCATCCTATGATGAACTTGAAATTATGAGCAAAGACGATAGTTCTCTGTCAGACCTTACAAATTCTAAAATTAAAACGCCAAAAATTGACACATCTGCAATTGATGCAGGAATCCTCAATGATGCCCTTGATAAGCTTTTGAATGAATACCAGAAGAAATGGGATGCCGCCTACAATTCCATGGAAAATAAGGCCATGGCATTCGCAAATAAGGTCACAGACACATTTAAGAAACTTGCAAAAGCCGCAGAACCTACCACAAAAGCGCTGAAAAATCTCTGGAACAATGGATTGAAACAACTCAGAGATTTCACATGGACAGCATTAAAAGATTTCTGGAATCATTTTTTAGTTCCGCTTGGCAAGTGGACACTTGGGGAAAAAGGATTACCACGACTAATCAATGCTTTTAATGATTTTCTCATGAAAATTAACTGGGATAAAATCAACGCTTCCCTTGTACAGTTATGGGATGTATTAGAGCCATTTGCTGAGAATGTCGGAACAGGATTGCTTGATTTCTTTGATGATTTCTTTGACAAGGCGGCAGACGGAGTAAATAAACTCCCTGATCTGATTGACAGGTTCAAAGAGTTTATCGCAGCATTCTCACCGAAGCAGGCACAATCTATCGGTTATTTCCTCGGACAGCTCCTGACAGCTTTTGTAGCATTTAAAGGGCTTACATGGTTTGGAAGTATTTTCGGTAAAGATGGAGTGATAGGCAAAGGAATCACCATGTTAGCAGCGCATCCATATGCTTCGATAGCGGTAGGATTAGGTCTTACCGTTGCTGCGCTTGATAAATTTGGAGTAATTGATGTTGATTGGGACGGGTTATGGACAAGAATCGGGAATCTCAAAGACGTAATTGTGAATTTCATTAAAAATATTGACTGGGACTCACTGGTAAAAACAATCGGCGATGTGTGGGACGTATTTCAACCATTTGCTGAAGGATTCGCAGATGGATTTATCAGCTTTTTCGATATAATGCTGAACGATATTGGTGCCCCACTGATTAATACATTAGTAAGCGTCTTAGATGCTTTCGCAAAAGCCTTAGGAAAGCTTGACGATAAGCAGATAGAAGCTCTTGGCGAAGCTCTAGCACGGTTTTTTATTATAAGAGGGAGCATTAATTTTGCTCGAAACATATACAATGTAGTTAGCTCTATCGGCGCACTCAGAACAATCTTCGGTGGGTTAGGAACGGTTCTTTCCACAGCCAGTGGTGCATTGCAGACATTCTTTGGCTCTGGACTAGGTTCTACACTTGTAGCAGGATTCGCAGACAGTATGATTGTCTTAGGAACTGCAATGGCAGGATTCAACCTCGGAAAGTGGATAAGTGTTAATCTATTCGGTGGTGAAGATAAAACTTTCGGAGAATTTTTGGAAGATAACGTATTTGGGTATCAAAAAGGAGATTTTACCGGTGCTATCAACGAATGGATGAAAGATATATTCGGAGTCGGTAATAAACTTACAGAGGATGATTTAAAGATATTTCAGGAGTATGAAGATGCTATTCTCGGTTTGGTTCACGCAAGCCAGATTTCAGGCGAACAAGCATATCCTTTATTGACATTCCTTTCTGAGTTAAAAGATAACGGATATAGCACAGAACAGGCGTTATTTGAACTCGAACTTAAACTTAATAATCTTGGAGTTTCGTCCGAAGATTTCGAGAATGCAATAGCAGGAGCAAACAAACCAGTCAAAGACCTTGGAGATACAGCGGAAACATCCTCTAATCAGTTCTCAAATATGGCTGATCGGATTAACAATGTTTCGTTTGAGGACATTTCAGAACAGCTCACGGGATTCCAGACACTTATCCAGACCGTTGACTTTGCAACTCTGGTAACAGATACAGCAAATGCAATTGATGAAATGGGTGGCATCTGGGAAAATGGAAAACAGATTCTCGGTGAAAAAGCATTGCAGATTTATCAGGAAATCGCAAAGGGATTAGAGCCGGACGATAACGGTTACTATACTTTGGCAAACGGACAGATGGTGCAGTTTGGAAAAGGTATTTCTGACTATGAAAGTACTCTACAAAGTACAATGGATTCAACTCTGCAGGGGGCAATCAACGGCGTTCTGGATAACAATTCTGGTTTTGAATTAGTTACGGAACTCGGAAAGAATCAGATTCTTGCCGTAGGTAGTGGGATTGAGCAGAACGGCAGTAAAGTCACTGAAAAGCTTAACTCAACAATTCAATCATCTGCGAAAGGTGCAGAAGAAACTGCGAAATCAAGCGGCAAAACCCTTGGAAGCAACATTGCAGAGGGATTACAGTCTGGAATTAACGGGAAGAAAGAAAGTACAAAGACTTCGATTCTTGACCTAATGAATAACAGTGTAAAAGCCCCTGCGCAGGAAGCAGTAGACTCCCATTCTCCGTCCAGATGGTTCAAGCAGCTTGCAGAATACTGCGGTCAAGGATTCCGAAACGGATTAGAGCCAGGCTTTTCTGCGTCGTTCACATGGTTTGGAAGAATCCGAAGCAGAATCAGCAATTCCATTGGAAACCTGTATAATATTGGCTGGAACTCTATTATTGGCTTAAACAATGGAATCGTAGGCGCGGCACAACAGC